>Ga0209273_10000059_pt1 | contig 247879 bp, 255 predicted proteins | sample tdAd471_FD_187126 | JGI IMG/M metagenome (GOLD analysis project Ga0209273, IMG submission 187126) | Marine sediment microbial communities from the Atlantic coast under amendment with organic carbon and nitrate - tdAd47.1 (SPAdes)... | ecosystem: Environmental > Aquatic > Marine > Coastal >... | reverse complement strand
GGCCGACAAGCACTTCAACCTGCCGTAACTTCGTGACAATCTCTTCCGGTTTGTGCCGCTTGTTGGGCATCTTCGATCCTCCGTTTTCCTAAACATAACGGTGGACCCATTTCTTTGGGGAGGCTCAGGCAAGCAGGTCGTCGAGGCCCCAGCGGTTTACGAACAACAGCTAACCGGCGCCGGGTCGGGCCTCCTTACCGCGGAGGAAGGCGCTCAGCCATCCTATACCTTCAACACTGAAGATGATCGCAAAGTCGCTGCAATGGCGCTCGATTTCATCCAACGTAAATATGAACGCAAACTCTCGGCCGGCGTCCACGAGCTCAAACTTGGCGACATCCAGGCCGAACTCGTCAAGGATGTGGAACAGGCACTTGCCCCTGCGCAGGGCACGCTAGATGTTCTCGAAAAGCCGAATATCTCAAAGATCGTCAGTGTTGTTGCGTCCAGCGTCGCGGAGAACACAATCGAGATCCCGGAAATCGTGGTGATACCCAGCCGCGAAGTGAATTTTTGGTTCGACGATTTCGATCTGACCGATCTCGACTCCATTCGCTATCAGCCGCTCTCCGACCGGATCCTCATTCAAAACTTGCGCGAACAGACTAGGCGAGAACTGGCAAGAAGCTTCACCGGTCCTCGCGAGGAGCGCATCGAGAATTATATCGTAAAACACTTGATCGATTTTGATCAGGTCGACTACGACACGCAATCGGAACTGCTATTCAAGTTGGCCGACCAAGTCGTCGCTCACCTGCGCAGCTATCTCGACGATGATGAAGATGTCGAAAACGTCGCACTGACTCGTGGCAAGGACATCGCCCGGATCGTTTTCGACCAAATGATGCAGCACTATCAGGAAACGCCGGCCGACTACAAAGCCAAGCTGGTTCGCTCATTTCGCTTGCTTAGGCCGCAGGCCTTCAGCGTGACCAGCGTGGCTAATGTGGTGGACATAGACACATCGGTGAAGCCCCTCTCGTCGATCCGGACATACATCTTCAAGGGCACGACCAAGAGCCCTTACAACTTCCACAAATTCGACTCTGATCCGGAGCGGCGTTTTGCACTCATGATCGACCGCCATGAGGCAGAAGTCCTGAAGTGGCTGAAGCCGGGGCCGCAGCAGTTCGGGATCGAATACCGCCCCGGCAAGAACTATGAACCCGATTTTGTGATCGAGACGAACACCGAGAAATTTATCGTCGAGGTGAAGGCTCGAAATGAATTAGCCGACACTGAAGTTCAGACAAAAGCGCGCGCCGCGAAAGAATGGGTGACGCACGCCAATACGATTGCCCAGGAAAACGGCGGCAAGCCTTGGCGATACGCCTTGGTGCCTGACGACACGATCAATGGAAGTGCCACTTTGAACGGCCTCATTTCACGGTCCGAACCACTATTGGCTCGCTGAGAGCGTCCTCAATTCGCTAGACCGCGATGATGCGATTGGTTTGCGCATTTATGGAGCAATGCAATTGCACGGATGCGATTCTAGTAGATCGCACAAAGTGCGACGACCACTTGGAGTAGCGTTCTAGGATCCCTCGGAGGGTCCCCTAGAATCAGCGACAACCGTCGATTGATGTCGACGTAAGTCATTGATTCTACTTGCGTTCGGAGAGTTGGCTGTGGATTTTATTTTCAGCGAAACAGTCTCTGCTTGAATTCCCTGTTCTGCCGGCAAAAAACAGGGAATCCGCCGGACTTTCGTCCTTTCGTCCCTTGGCATATCAAAATCTCTATCGATTTCAGGTATTTGACGATCTGATGGGCGCCGGGAGACTGTCTCCGGAGCCAGGGTAATCGGGGATTCAGTGCAGTTATCAGGGAATTTTCTCTGCCGTTTGGCGGGATCGCCTTGTCGTTATCCGGGATCGGATTGCCGTAACGCGGGATCGCTTTGCGGTTAGGTGGGAAACCAATGCCACAAGACGGGATGGCTTTGCCCTCTGGCGGGATTGAATTGGCGTCTGGCGGGAGAGGGGTGTCGTTTAGCGGGACCGGATTGCCGTTGCGCGGAGCAGGTCATTGAACTCCATGCACGCTGCGACGGATCGATGCGGCGCTGTCGATTTTCGCCGCTGCGTCTGGACGTATTCGTCTTGAATCTATCGCAGGCTACAGCCCCGACTTCAACCCGATTGAAAACGCGTTCTCCAGACTCAAGGCGCAGCTTCGCGCCAAAGCGGAACGAACAATCGATGCGCTGTGGGACGCGGTCGGCGAGATCGTGACTCTGTTCACACCAACACCGAATGCGCCAACTATTTCACCGCCTGCGGGTATGACCCAACATGAAGTGGAAACGCTCTAGGCAAAATGCGACGAAGCCTTGCGCAGAAAATTCGGCGGAACTGGTTCAAAAAAATGCAGTCGCGGAGTTATTATGATCATGCGGAAATTTCGGCGTAAATCAGTCTCTACTAAGTATATGATGAACTGTCTTCATTGTTCCGTCGTTATGATCTCGGCACGCGGTTAAAAGAGAATCGATATCATTTTTAACTATGCTATTTATCATGGCTCGGTGTTCTATTTCTGATGCGGAGTGACGGTTCTCCGTCATCAGTGCCGTACGTTGGTATCTTTCCGAAAGCTGAAACAGACTTGTTGTCACCCGGATGAGGTGAGGGTTGCCGCACATTCGATAGAAACTCATGTGGAACTCGAAGTTCTCGATCATGTATTCATCGAGGTCTTCCAGCCGGTTCGCTCGCTCCATTTTGGCAAGGCGTTTTTCCGAGGCGGCGACGAAATTCTTATCGTAGTTCGGCCAGGCCAGATAGATGGCTGCCTCTTCCACGACGGTTCGAGCCTGATAGAGATTCTCCATATCCGCGACAGATAGTTCCGCTACGACGACGCTGTGGTGAGGGCGGCTTACGACAAATCCACGTTCAGCCAATCTTTCAATTGCCTGTCGGACGGGGTGACGGCTGATGTCCAAATGCGCTGCAATCGTGTTTTGGTCTACTCGCGCTCCTGGCAGCAACTCTCCGGTCAATATCATCTGGCGGATCGCAGAAGTTGCATAATCTGCAGTACTCTTATGATGAATGGACGTCATCTACCCTGCTTTCTTCAGTCGCGATCAACCTTTAATTCGTCGAAGGCCAAAGTCTCTCATAAATCCAATTGGCCCGACATGAGTGCGTGATAACCGCAGTTGATTTCCCGTTGGAAACTAGTGAACGCTTTCTAGGATAGCGCCCGCACTCATGAGCCGATTTCGCAGTACGGTTATAGAGACATCTCGCACATCCACATCATTCGTGTTCGCAATACAAGCCATCGAGGCAGCTGTGCCTGCGGCTTGTCCCATGGCGATGCATCCACCCATCACCCTGGCTGATCCATGTGCCGGTCGGTCGGCAGAAAAGCAACGCCCTGCCATGAGAACATTCCTAAGGTTCTTCGGAACGAGGCAGCCGAACGGAATGTCATATGAGCCGCCGTCGGCAATAGGAATGCGGGTTTGGCCGATGCCGTCTTCATGAATGTCGATATGGTGGCAACCCTTCGCAATTCCTTCGGATGACTTGCGACCCACAGTCACCTCATCGACCGTAAGCATGTGCTCCCCGGCGATGCGGCGGGTTTCGCGAATGCCGAGCTTCGGCGCGAGACCGGAAAGCGATGCATTGGCAAACCCCGGGACATTCAGTTTCAGGAACTTCGAGCAAGTTGCGACCTGTCGTGTCAGCTCTTTGAGCGCACTTGCGATGTTGTCGGCCTTGAGGGGATCGTCGAGTGAAATCCGGGTGCTGTTGACGCAGACCTCTCCCCGCGCATCTGAGGTTGGTTGGATCATGATGAGAGCGGTCGGGTACATCTCGCCGCGATCGATGGCACCGCCTAGAAATGGAGCGTTGCCTTTCAGGAAAACACAGGGTTGACCCTGTCGCCTGATCTCTTCGGCCAGTTCCGCATCGGTGCGCCCGCCACGGATCGCTTCGCTTTCTCCCATGGCGAAATATTCCGGATGTTCGACGACGAAATCCAGAAGCGGCGCCGTCTCGACGCCGGCCATGCGGAACATCATCGAAACTGGCTGCAGCCGCTCGGTCGCTTCGCGTGGCAGAACGCTTGATCCCGCCGCAACGCAAACGTCGCCGTCGCCGGAGCAGTCGACCATCACTTTCGCCCTCAGGAGGGTCCGCCCGGACTTGTTGCGCACCAAAACGCCGTCCACCTGCCCGTTATGGGCGATCACATCTTCTGCGAATGTCTGCAGATAGACCGTCACGCCGGCCTCGTAGACTAACTGAGGGATGGCGATCTTCATGATCTCGGGATCGTAGACGATATATTGGATGAGCCGCCAATCGTTGAGCTTTCGGACGAAGCCTCCCAGCTCTTCGCAGCGCTGCATGATCAGGTCCAGGACTCCTCCGGAGATCTGTTCGCCACGAGCGCTGATCGCGCCGTCGATGGCCATACCGGTCAGAAGTTCCCCGCCCAGCAGGTTTCCGGATTCCACAAGGGCCGTGCGCGCGCCGTTCGACGCGGCGCTGATCGCGGCCGCAATCCCCGCACTGCCTCCTCCGACGACGATTACGTCAAACGACTGGTGGTCTATTGATTGGCTCATTGGATTCCTCTTGCTTGCTTCTGTCGCTGACGTGTCAGCCGCCGTAGCCGAAGAGGCGTGGCAGGAACAAAACGACGTCGGGCATGTAGGTTATGATGATCAGGGCGCCGATCAGGGCTGCCACGTATGGGAGCATGGCGCGGGAGATGCGGTTGACCGATACCTGCGAGATGTCGGCCACGATGAAGAGCGACATGCCGACCGGCGGGGTTATGACGCCAATTGTCAGCGCCAGCACGACGACGACGCCGAGATGCACAGGGTCGATGCCCAATGTCGCCGCGATCGGCATGAGGATGGGGGTGACGATCACGAGATTGGCGGAGGCGCTTTCGAAAAGGCCGAGCACGATCAGTAGGACGAGGATGATGGCAAGTGCCACGCTCTGGTTGTCGCTGATCGACAGCAGGCCGCCGGCGATCGCTTCGGGCACCTTCTCGATCGTCAGCCCCCAGGCGAAGGCCTGCGCTGCCGCGAGGATCAGGAGCACCACCGCAGATGACCGTATGGTGCGCGACAGGGCTTCGCGGATACCGTCGAACCGGAGATCGCCCAGCGCAAGGCCGACGGCGCACACATAGAGCACGGCGACGACGCCCGCTTCCGTGGGCGTGAACACGCCGCTGAGGATGCCGCCGACAATGACAAGCGGCGCGGTGATCGGCAGGATCGCGCGCCACAGGGCGCGTCCGAAATGGGCCATGCCGCGCCAGTGGCCCGTGGGGCACTTCTCGCGGCCTGTCTCGACCAGGAAGTAGATCGCGATCATCAGGCTGAGTCCCATGATGAGCCCGGGCAGCACGCCCGCGAGAAACAGGTAGTCGACGCCGACTTCGGCGATAGCCGCATAGAGAACGAGATGAATGCTGGGAGGGATGATCGGCCCGATGGTCGACGATGCGGCGGTGATCGCGGCGGCGAACTCGGGCCGATAGCCGGCTTTTCGCATCGCTTCGATCTCGACGCGCCCGAGGCCAGCCGCGTCGGCCGACGAAGATCCCGAAATGCCGGAAAAAATGATGCTGGCAAGGACGTTCACATGGCCGAGGCCGCCGCGCACATGGCCCATGGCCGTCTCGGCGAAATCGAAAAGTCGGCGTGTGATGCCGCCATTGTTCATCAGTTCGCCGGCGAGGATGTAGAGGGGAACGGCAAGCAAAGTCGTGTTGCTGACGCCGCCGATCATCGCCTGCGCGGCAACAGAGACGGGAAATCCGGCATAGAGCAGGAATACGACCGACGCAGCCAGAAACGCCAGGGCAACCGGCGTTCCCAGCGCGAGAAAGACGGCAAAACTCCCGATCAGCATCAGCGTGCTCAAGATGCTTCTCCCTGAACGAGTGTTTTCAGTTGGGTTGCGGTGGAAATCGCGGCAGAGAAGGTTATCGAACACATGCCCCAGGCGACCGGCAGAGACGAAAGCGCGCGCGGAAGTCCGAGGGTCGACAGCGTCTGTGCCCACTGGTTGGACATGAGGTGGATGATGGTCACCGCGACGAAGACCAGAAGCACCGCCAGCGCGATGTCCGCGAGGGTCGTGACAAGCAGGCCGAGGCGGGGCGGCAGGGCCTGTCCGAGTCCTGCCATGCCTACGTGACCCCGCTCCTTGTAGACCGCGCTGGCGCCGATGAAAGTCAGCCAGACCTGCGCGAGGATGGAAAGTTCGCCGGTCCATATGACCGGCGAATTGAACACGTTTCGCGATATGACCGCGATCGCCGTGGATACGACGATCACAAGCAGCGCTACGCCCGCGACCAGGAATTCGAATCGGCACAAAAGGCGCTCGATTTTCAGCAGCCAGTTCATTGGATTATCCGGTTTTCGGGAGAGAGTGCCGCCCGCAGTCGCTGCGGGCGGCAGGCAGACTATTTGAGGGTCTGGACCTCATCGAAGAGGCCGGATGTCCACACGCCGCGGCTTTCGAAATCCTGGGCGACGGCGCTCGCTTTTTCGGCGAAGGGGGCGAGCGGAATTTCAACGAACTTGGCGCCTTCGGCAACCATCGCTTCGCGCTGCGGGCCGAATTCGTTGTCGATCTCCGAAACGTAGAAATCACCGGCCTCACGCGCGGCGGCGACAAGCGCCTCCTGCTCTTCGGCGCTCAACCGGGTATAGGCCGTCTCGCTCATCAGCACGTTGAAGGGCGCCATGCCGTGATTGGTCATCGTGATGTTCGGCGCGACCTGGTAGAATTTCTGCGCATAGATCGAGCTCAATGGCGCTTCCATTCCATCGACGACGCCGGTCTTGATCGACAGGAAGGCCTCCGCGAACGGAATGATCGTCGGTTTCGCGCCGAAGGCGGACCAGGTTTTTACGAACGCTTCGATGTCGGGCATCCGCAGCTTGGCACCCTGCAGGTCCTCGATCGAATTGACCGGCTTGCTGGTCAGCAATACGCGGGCCGGTCGATACCAGTTGTCGGCCAGGATGCGGACATTCTTTTCCTTCAGCATCGTGTCCTTCATCGACTGATACGTCCCGGAGGTCTGAAAAGCCTTCAGGTGGTCGATGCTCTCGAAAACGAAGGGCATCGACAGGATCGCGAAATCCTTCACGAGGTGCTGGTTCCAGTCCGCGACATTGGCGAACATGTCGATCGCCCCGGTATCGATCATGTCGATCATCGTGCGCTCGTCGCCGAGCTGGCCGGCCGGATAGACCGAGATGTTGAGCGCTCCGTCCGACTTCTCTTTCGCGAGCTCGGCGAATTTCTCCAGCGCCTTCGTCTCGAAGCTGTTCGGGGAGTGCACTCCGCCGAGACGCAAATCCGCTGCCGACACTGCCGCGGTCAAGGTTGCGGCGAATGCCGCTGCCCCTGCGAGCTTACCGATTATCCGTTTCATTTTGGTCCTCCCTTGGAAATGCACGCTGTGAACTCACGAACCCAGTAAATTGGATCCATGATCCATGTCAACAATAAATCTGAAGGTAAAATGGTAAGGCCAATTAACAAACTGTCCATTTTACCATTAACGAGGATCGACGGAGGGCCCATGAGCAACGCCGCACTGAAATCGTTGAAAGTCGTACGTCCGCGCAGGCTCTACGAGCAGGTGGCCGAGCAGATTGAAGTCCTGATCCGCGAGCAGCATTTGCCGGCCGGGTCGCGGCTGCCGAGCGAGCGTGAACTCGCCGAGCAGCTCGGTGTCAGCCGGCCATCCGTGCGTGAGGCAATGATCGCCCTCGAAACGCTCGGGCTGGTTGAAGTGCGTGTCGGCGGCGGGACTTTCGTGAACCGGCGTGCACAGAGCGAGACGAGACTGTCGATGATAGCCGACGCCGATCTGGGTCCGGGGCCGAACGAGCAGTTCGAGGCGCGCCGGGCAATCGAGGTCGCGAGCGCGGGGCTGGCCGCGGAACGGGCGACCCCGGAGCAGATCGCCGGAATGGAAGACTGCCTGGAGAAGATGGCGGCCGAAATAGCGGCGTCCATCAATCCCATGGAGTCGCATCGCGAGTTCCACGAAATGCTCGCGCGCGCTTCCGGCAACATGATCTTCATGAAGGGGGTCAGCGAGCTTTGGGATCTGCGGCGCCAGCCGATGTGGGACTTGCTGCGGCGGAAAGTCGAGCATCCGGACAGCTGGGATGCGGGCCTCATCTTCAGGCGTGAGCTGATGAAGCTCCTGAAGGCTCGCGACGCCGCCGGCGCGCGCACCGCGATGGATGCGCATTTCGATCGCGTCGGGAAACTCTACTTCGAGTGAGGGCCTGAAGGGCGGATCCGCCTGAACGGACTGAGTAAACAGGGAGGAATGTAATGAAATCTGTCTTGAAAATGCTGATGACCGGGACGTTCATCGCCGCTGCGCTTCCCGCAATGGCGGAGACGAGTATCTCCATGTGGACGTTTCTCGATCCGGCGAAGGACGGCGGGCGTGACCTCGCTTTGCGCCAGATCATCGAATCGTTCGAGGCCGCAAATCCCGACATCAAGGTGAAGGTCGAGCCGCAGGTGTGGACGACGCTTGCCGAGAAATTCGTGCTTGGCAACAACGCCGGCAATGCGCCCGACATCGGATGGATCAATGCCGAGAACCTGGGGCTCGTTCTCAACAGCGATGCAGCGGCCGATCTGAAGCCGCTGATGATCGACGCCTGGCCGGCCGAGCGTCGGGACGACATGGTTGTCCCGGGTGCGCTCGACGCGGTGACTGCCGACGGCAAGACCCAGGCGATGCCGATCATGGCCATCACCTGGGTGATGATGTACCGCAAGGATCTGTTCGATGCCGCCGGCATCGACGTTTCCTCCATCGCCACATGGGACGGGGTTACGGAAGCTGCCCGCAAGTTGACGAAGGACGCCGATGGCGACGGGGTTCCCAATGTCTATGGCATCGGGCTCGGACTTGCGCAGGAGCGCTTTTCGGCGACGCCGGCCTTCTTCTCCGCCTATCAGGGCAATGGCGGCATTTTCGCCGACGGTTGCAAGGCGACGCTGGATTCCGAGGCCACCGCAGCCGCTATCCAGATGCAGGCGGATTGGATCGCGGAGGGACTGACCTCGAAGGAAGCCCTCGCGATGACGTCCGATGACGCCATCGAGCAGTTCACGGCAGGCCGCTTCGCAATGGAGATCATCGCCAACAGCCGTTTCGAACGGATCCAGGCCACCGCATCCGGCTGGGACGCTTCGGCACTCGCCATCGCCCCAATTCCGAGCACGGAAGAAGGCAAGCACGGCCCGGCGCTGGTGACCGGCTGGTTTGCCGCGGTTTCGGAGACTTCGAAGAACAAGGAAGCGGCGGCGAAGTTCGTCGATTACATGACCAACGCCCAGTCGTCGGCGCTCTGGAACATCCCGGGCGGTCAGGTCCCGATGATGAAATCGGTCGCCGCGCGCCCGGAGATGCAGTCGCCCGAATACGCCCATCTTCCGGTGGTCGCGAGCATCATGGAAACCTCCGGTGAGTTTGTGCCCGGCAAATGCACTTGGTCGCGCACGCTCGCTGATTTCAATCTGGCCACTCAGAAAGTCGTTCTCGGGCAAGCGGATGCGCGCGCGGCCGCGGCCGAGATCGAGTCCGCCACCCAGGCCCGCCAGTAAAGAAACCGATTTCCCGAAATGAAGGGGCGGCCCCGGCGGCTGCCCCCTCGCTCCCGCCGAGAGATTTCCAATGCGCCGTTCCGACGCGAAAACCGCGTATCTGATGTTCGCGCCTGCGCTCTTCGTCGAGGCGGCGCTGGTGGTTGCGCCACTGATGATCGGTGGCTGGTACAGCCTTCACGATGTTCGCTTTTTCAAGATCCGCAGCTTTGTGGGTTTCGACAACTACATGTCGATCCTTGCGTCGCCCGCCGTTCTCAACAGCCTCGTAGTTACTGCGATCTTCTCGTTTTTTGCCTTGTTCTTTACGTTCGCGCTCGGCTTTGCGCTCGCCCTTTGGCTTCAGCGCGACACTGGCCCCAATGCGATGATGAGGGCCATCGTGCTCATTCCCTACATGATCGCCATGCTGGTCGGCTCGATGCTGCTGAAGTGGATATATGCCCGCGAGTCCGGCATCGCTCCGCTGGTGCTCGGCGCTTTCGGAATGGGCGATGTCAGCATTCTGGCCGACCCGCAGCTGGCAATGGGCGGCCTCGTGTTCAACGCCATTTGGCGGGACTGCGCCTTTGCGATGATCATGCTGCTCGCGGGCCTCAAGAGCGTGCCGCCGCAGATTTTCGATGCCGCGCGCGTCGATGGTGCCGGGAAGATCCTGATCTTCAGGAAGATCGTCCTGCCGCTGCTGCGCATACCGATCCTCATCACCGTGATCCGCCTGTTCATCCACTTCGTGAACACGCTGACGTTTCCTCTGATCCTGACCGGCGGTGGACCGGCCAATGCGACGGAAACTCTCGTGCTGAAGATGTTCCGTCTCGGCTTCCAGGATCACGTGCTCGGACCGGCCAATGCTCTGGCCATCCTCATCTTCGCAGGCAACATGGTGCTGGTCTCCGTGCTGCTCCTGCTTTTCCGCAAGGCGCGAAGAATATGACGATGCGACTTGAAACCGCCAGGCCCTGGCGCGGGCGCGTCGCGAGGCGCAAGGCCGCCAACTTCGTCGTCAATACGCTGATTGCGCTCTTCGCGCTGTTCCCGATCCTGTGGGGCCTTTCATCGTCGTTGAAGCCCGCGGACGAGATCGTCGCGTATCCGCCGAAGCTTGTCCCGACGACCTTCACGCTCGAACACTACATCCGCATATTCCACGAGCAGGCCGGGCAGTACATTTTCAACAGCGCGCTGGTGACCGTCAGCGCCATCGTCCTGTCGCTGGCCGCGGGGGCCTTGGGCGGCTATGCGCTCGCGCGCTTCACCTTCGCCGGGCGCGGCGCGGCCATGGTGTTCGTCGTCGGGGTGATGAGCATTCCGATCGCCTCGCTGCTCGTGCCCACCTTTTCGACCCTGAGTGTCTTGAACCTTCTCGACACGCGCACCGGCCTCGTTCTCCTCTATACGGCCTATCAGTTGCCGATCGTCATCTGGACGCTCTACGGGTATTTCCTCGCGCTGCCGGTCGAACTAGAACACGCCGCGCGTATCGACGGATACAGCGCGCCCAGGGTGTTGTGGAAGATCGTGCTGCCGCTCTCCAAGCCCGGGCTTGTCGCGGCCGCCCTGTTCGTCGCGGTCTTTTCGTGGAACGATTTCGTGGTCGCGGTCACGATGACCTCCTCGGCGGAAGTCCGCACGCTTCCTGTCGGTATCTACGACTATCTCGGCTTCTACGGCCGGGAATGGGGACCGCTTCTTGCCGCCGCCATTGTCTCGATCATTCCGATCGTCGCGATCTTCATGTTTCTCCAGCGTTATTTCGTCTCCGGCCTCACCGGCGGCGGTGTGAAAGGCTGATTTTATGTCGAACGTTTCTTTTCGCTCGGTCTCGAAAACCTATGGCAATGTCCGCGCGCTGGACAACCTCGAATTGGACATCCGCGAGGGAGAGTTCATTTCCCTCCTCGGCCCGTCGGGCTCGGGCAAGTCGACCACCCTCAATCTGCTTGCGGGATTGCAGGATGTCAGTGGCGGGCGGGTTTTCATCGGGGAGCGCGACGTTACCGATCTTCCCCCGGAGAAGCGCGATCTTGCGCTGGTCTTCCAGAACTACGCGCTCTACCCGCACATGACGCTTTTCGAGAACATCGCATTCCCGCTGCGCGCAAAGAGCCCTGTGCCAAGCGCATCGGACATCGAAAGGAAAGTCAGGAGCACGGCAGAGGCGCTCGGCATCGGCGATCTCCTTGCCCGGTATCCGAAAGAGATTTCCGGCGGACAGCAGCAGCGCGTCGCGCTGGGCCGCGCAATGGTGCGCGACCCGCGCGTATTTCTCCTCGATGAACCCTTGTCCAACCTGGACGCGCGATTGCGAATTCGCATGCGCCGCGATTTGCGCGCGCTTCATGCGCAATTGCGGTCCACGATCGTCTACGTGACGCACGATCAGTCCGAAGCCATGACGCTGTCCGACCGGATCGCAGTGTTCAGCGACGGCAAGCTGCAACAACTGGGCACGCCCGAGGACATCTACTATCGGCCGGCGAACACCTTCATCGCCAATTTTATCGGCGACAGGGAGGCTAACCTATTCCCCGTCGAAATTTCCCGGGTCGGCGATCGACTCGAACTGGCAGGCGCCGGTCTGACCATTCGGCTCGACCGCGCGCTCGATGCCGCGAAGGCGCGCAGCGCGCTGGCCGGCATCCGTCCGGACTCCGTCGAACTGGTCGCGCCCGATTCGTCGCAGGCAAGCGGCGTCGCCGAAGTCGTCGACCAGGAACTGGTCGGCGCGGATCTCTACGTGTTCGTGAAGACCGGCGCCGGTGTCGAGATCTGCAGCAGGCGCGACCCGCGACAGCGGCTCAGGCTTGGCGAGCCCGTCGGGATCTCCGTCAGGCAGGGCGACGTCCACCTTTTCGATGCTTCGACAGAAGTTTGTATCAGCCCCGGCGACGCCGGGATTTTAGAGCGACAGGAGTAGCCGACAGCCATGGCCCAGAAACTTTCTCATGAAAACTACGATGTGGTCGTCGTGGGCGGCGGTTGTGCCGGCGTGGCCGCAGCGATCAGCGCCGCAAGAAACGGGGCGAGCACCCTGTTGCTGGATGCGGGTTCGCTGGTCGGCGGCGAACTGATCACCGGCCTGCCGGTCGACGGGGCGATGAATGCCCGCGGCGAGTGGATTGTCGGCGGGGTGCTGAAAGAGCTTCTCGAGGAACACGAACGCCTTGGCGGATATGTGGGCCCGGTGAAGGACTGGCGGCTCATCTGGTATGTCTGCATCGACCCGGAGATCATGAAGATCGCGGTGATGAACGTGCTGCGCCGATACAATGTCGACGTCAGGCTCTACACGTTCGTCGAGGATGTCGTGGTCAACCGCGGCGAGCTGACCGGCGTCGTTTTCGTCAACAAGCAGAAGCGGACCCTCGTGTCGTCCACCGTGGTCATCGACTGCTCGGGCGACGGAGATATCTCCTCGCTCGCCGGCGCGGAAACGATGGTCTCCAACGAACTCGGCGAGTTCCAGCCGCTGACCATGCTGTTCCGGATCGGCGGCGTGAACGTGCCGAGACTGCTCGACTTCTGCGTCGAGGCTTCGGAGAACCTCGCTGTCGGTGAAAGCGAATGGATGGGCTCGGAACTGTCGCCGCGCGAATGTGCTGAAAAACTGCGGGAACAGGGCGAAGCTGCCGTCTTCATCAAGGGTGACGGTCCGCTCATCCAGCGGGGGATTGCCGAGGGCAAGCTTCAGCCCACCGCGCTGATCGGCGTTATTCCGGTCTCGAACATCCGCAGGGAAGTGTCGATCAACACGACCCGCATCGCCAATATCGACGCGACCGATACCGCGGCGCTGTCGCGGGCGCTGAACGGGCTGCTCGACCAGGTATGGTTGAGTACCGCGTTCCTGAAGTCCGACGTGCCGGGTTTCGAGGATTCCTATTTTGCAGGCCTTTCGCACCGGATCGGCATTCGTGAAACGCGTCGCGTCGTCGGCGACTACATTCTGACACGGGAAGACGTGTTCGAGGCGCGTAAAAGGTCGGATGGCATCGGCAAGGGTTCGCACCATATCGACATCCATCAGGACGGCATCAAGCAGGTCCGCATTCCCGTGAAGGACGGCGGTTCCTACGACATGCCCTACGACATGCTGCTCGTGAAAGGGCTGAAGAACGTCTACGTCACCGGTCGCTGCATGTCGGCGGATCGCCACGCCCACGGTTCCGCGCGGGTGATGGGTCCCTGCATGGCGCAGGGCGAGGCAGCAGGCCTGGCGGCGACGATGAGCCTTCACCTGAACAACCCCGGTGACATTCGCGGCGTGCCGGTCACCCGGCTTCGCGATGGGCTCGTCGCGCAGGGTGCGATTGTCGACGGCACATACTAGGCGACGGTCATGGTGAAGGTCATGGAGGGGCGCGCGGACTGGCTCATAGTCGGCGGCGGTTCCGCCGGCTGCGTGCTGGCGGCCCGGTTGTCAGAGAACCCCTCCAACCGTGTCGTGTTGGTGGAGGCCGGAAAGGATCATGATCAGTCGGGCGAGAACGATCTGACAGACACTGCGGGTGCGCGCGCCTTCATGACGCCCGAATACTTTCAGCCCGACCTTGAAGCGAGGCACGGGGCAGGGCAGGCATCTCCGGAGACGTACAAGCAGGCAATGCTCCTTGGCGGAGGTTCGTCGATCAACGGTCAGATTGCACTGCGCGGCGCACCTGACGACTACGATCACTGGGCAGCGTCGGGCGCATCGGGCTGGGGTTGGTCCGATGTTTTGCCCTATTTTCGCAAGCTAGAAACTGATCTGGATTTTTCGGACGATCTGCACGGCGCCAGCGGCCCGATCGCCATCAGGCGAACCCCTGCCGACGAATGGGACACGATCTCAACCACCATGTCCTCCGTGTGGACCAGGCTGGGCTACCCGTATCTCGCGGATCTCAATGGCTCTTTCGGAGACGGCCACGGTCCGATCCCTGTCAGCAATGACGGGAAATTCCGGTCGTCCGTCGCGCGAAAGTATCTGACCGCCGATGTTCGCGCGCGGCCCAATCTGAGGATCGTCACCGAAACGAAGGTCCTTCGCATCCTGACCGAGAACGGCAGCGCAACCGGGGTCGAGGCGAGGCGCGGAGGCGAAATGGTAAGGTTCGACGCACCGAAATTGATCGTCTCGGCCGGCGCGCTCCGCTCGCCCCAATTGCTCCTGCTGTCGGGCATCGGGGACTGGGATGCCCTGAGCGACATGGGCATCACGACACTTTCCCACCGCCCGGGTGTCGGGAAAAACCTGCAGGATCACCCCAACATCGTGCTGTCCGGCTGCCTCGCCTCGGGCGCGGGTCGCAGCTTCGCGCAGCGGTCGGTTCTGACTTATCTAAGGTATTCCTCCGGCCTTGCTGGCTGCGATCCCACCGACATGGTGATGTCGGTTCGCGGCCGGTCCATGTGGCACGACGTCGGCGGTCGCATTTGCGGCCTGCTCACCTATATCGCGCTGCCGGCGTCGCGAGGGTCGGTCGGATTGGCATCGACCGACCCGCTTGACGGACCTCGGGTCGCCTTCAACGGACTGGAAGACGAACGCGATCGGGCAAGGATGCGCGACGGGTTGCGGTTTTCCGGGCGCATCATGCTGGATCATCTCGGCCCCGATCTTATTGCGGACATTTTCCCGGCCCGACTATCCCGCAGGATCGAGTTGCTGAGCCGTCCCAATCTCGCCAATGCTTGGCTGTCGCGCTTCGGCGCGACGATGATGGACGCGTCTCCGAAATTCCGGTCGTTTCTAGTGCGCAATTTCATTTCCAACGGTGAGGATGTCGCGGACATCATGGACGACGACGAGGCCGCAGACGACTTCGTTCGGCGGTATCTTGGCACATCATGGCACCCCTGCGGCACGTGCAGGATGGGTGCGCCGTCAGACCCCGGCGCCGTCGTCACGCCGGACGGACAGGTCATCGGGACGAACGGCATCTATGTCGTCGATGCGTCCATCATGCCGCGCATTACCAGGACAAATACGAATATTCCGACGATCATGATCGCCGAACACATGGCAGAGCGGCTGAAGAAACGAAATTGAGTTCCATATTCTAAGGCGGGGCGGACGCCTTTGCTTTAGAAGCTGGACCGGACGTGAAGATTGTTCTGCGCAACGTCCAATCAAAGGGCGATTATCAAGGAATTAGACGGTTGGGCTCCGAGTGCGGGACCTCAAGCGCGATTCCGATCGATTTCGCAACGCGTTCGGCTGCCAACTTGAGGTCGCGTTTCTTGTTCTGCCCGAATGCCAAACGCAGTCCCGGCTCGGTGCGATCTTCCAGCGAGAACACCTTTCCTGGCAGCGGGTAGACGCCATGGCGCGTGCATTGCCCATAAAGCTGCGACGTCGAAACAGAACCCGGCAGGTCGATCCATAACGAAAAGCCCGCGGTCGGACGTTGCGGAACGATGTTCCGTGGTAGCCGGTCGCTGAGTGCGTCGAACAACTCGTCACGTGCGGCCCGGTATTCGTTGATGGAAGCCTCGAGGTCTGCTTCGAAAGTGGCGCTTCCCAGATAGTCGGCAATTTCGAACTGTGGAAATGCGGACTGGATGCGGGTGATTCCGCGATTGATCTGCCGCAGACGCACGAATTCTCGCGATCGACCGAGGGCCACCGCAAACCTCAGCGAGGGGAAGAACCATTTCGAGAAACTGCAGATGTGAATGATCGAGTCGGTCTCGTCGTTCGCAAAAAGGGGTCTTGTCGGAGCGCTATCCAGATTGAACGGCCACAGCGACGAGTCCTCTATTGCGGGCAGGCGGGTGCGCCGGATAATTCCCAAAAGCTCCCGGCGCTCGGTTTTGTTTAGGCAGTTGCCTCGTGGAGTGCTCGGGCTGCCGGTGAAGTAGAACAGTTTCGGGCGGTAAACGCGTATGGCCGCTTCCAATGCGCCCAGATCGAGCCCGTCCCTGCCGCGCGATATCGGAATCACCTTCAGCCGGTGAGCGTCGAAAAGGTCGAGAGCGCCGTAGTAGGTGGGATGTTCTGCGAGAATAATGTCGTTTGGCCGCGTCAATGCACGTAGTGCCATGTCGAGCAACGTGTGTGCGCCATTTCCAAAAATGATCTCCCGCGGCTCGATCAGATGATCCATCATCTGGCTGAGGCGTTTCGCGATCAGTGTCCTTGGATCGTCGGCCCCGTCAGCTGGCTGCAACTCGGCAATCCGGTTCCCGAAGGCATCCCTCTCGCTCGCCATCTGGCGTAAGAGCCCCTGTCCGAGGGGCTTGTTCACATCCCCGTACCCGCCCATGAGTTGGATGCCATCGCTCGCCCGGGACTCGAAGAGCCATCGATTGGTAAGCGCCGCGCGTGAGAACTCCGGGAGATCATTATCGAAATACACATGATCGCCGTCCCATAAGTCTTCCCTTTCGCTGGGTCCGGCCACGAATGTGCCGCGCCCTGTCGTAGCCTGAAGCAGGCCGCGCTCCTGCAACTGTCTGTAGGCGCGTGCGACGGTGCCCGGAGCGATTCCGAGTTGCTCGCTCATGTCGCGCGTACTCGGCAGCCGCGCCCCAGCGGCATAGGTGCCGTTCAGGATTTTGATTTCGATCGACTGTGCGAGGCCGGCGGCATTCATTGTATCAAGTGTACCAATGTTTGAGCCTCTTGTTCTCGTTGACGTCCGCTATGGTTCATGATCCCGTAAGGGTGCAATTATGTGAGCGTAGCAAGTGTATCAAGTATCTCTGCTGCGTAAATTGGGAGGATAGGACATGAAGCATATTTCACGCAGAACCGCGTTCAAGTTCGCGGGCGCCGCGGCGGCAACGCTTGCCGCGCCGGCAATCCTGAGGGCGCAATCCGCCATCCGGCTGAGATACGGTCATAGCCAGGCGATCGAGCATTCCACGCATGCCGCCGCGCAGGCCTTCGTCGAAAAGGTTGCCGAACTTAGCGACGGCGGCATCCAGGTCGATCTGTTCCCGAACAATCAACTCGGTGTCGACCGCGAACTCCAGGGCATGATCGAGACAGGCGCGCTCGACTTCACGCACACCAATTCGGCGACGCTGGCGGGCTTCGTCCCCGACGCGAACGTCATGAACTTCCCGTTCATCTGGCAGGATGCGGATCATTACCTGCGTACGGTCGATGGGGAATTCAGCGCCGCGCTGAACGAGATCACCGCGCCGGCGTCAGGCCACCGCTTCATCGCCTGGTGGTTCGACGGGTTCCGGAACGTCTATACAAGGGGGCGTGAGGTGAAGGCGCTTGCGGACATGTCCGGTCTCAAGATCCGGTCGCCGCAATCGCCGATCTTCGTCGAGACGTTCCGGGCCCTGGGCGCGAACCCGACTCCGCTCGCCTTCCCTGAAATCTATTCCTCGCTCGAGGCGGGCGTGATCGACGGCTTCGAGGGATCGAACGGCATCATCTGGGCCTCGAAACTCCAGGAGGTCACCAACTTCCGCGTCGTCACCGGCCATATCATGGTCGGCTTCGGGCTGGTGATCGCGCAGAAGACCCATGACCGTCTGCCGCAGGAAGCGCGAGACGTCATCTCGCAGGCCGCGGTTCATGCGCAGACGGTGCAGCGGGGGCTTCAGGTCGCGTCGGAAGACGAATTGGCGAGCCTGTTCGTGGAAGAGGGCGGCCTGACCGAAAACCGTCCGGACTTGGCCGAATTCAGGGCCGCGGTGCAGCCGGTCATCGAGAAGTTCAGTGCCGATCTCGGCACGGACAAGCTTCTCAATCTTATCAACGCCGCCGCCTGACCATGCAGACCGTGGTCAGGTCCACCCGGGTGGGGGTGGAGTTCATACTCCACCTCCTTTTCCTGCTGATGATCTCGTCCGCGGGATTGCAGGTCTTCACGCGCTATGTGGTGGAGCGTCCGCTTGCATGGACAGAGGAGGTCACGCGTCTCGCACTAATCGTCTATGTTTTCCTGGGCGCGGCGTCGGCAATGGCCAGCGGGCGTCATCCCCGTTTCGGTGACCTGGTCGACGGCCTTCCGTTCTCGGTTCGCCGGTTCGTCGATGGAGTGGTCGCTGCCGCAATCGTCGTGCCGACTGCGGTCGTCGGAGCGTATGCCATCGGCGTCGGAAACTACACGCGGGAGATGGCGTCGGCCGTTCCCTTGCCCTTTTCCGTGATGTTCTGGCTGATGGCGCTTGGCCTGCTGCTTTCAGTCTTCTTCTTTCTCGTTTCCGACAGCCGGCTTAGAAATCCGGTCACGGGGTTGATCGCGACAATCGCCGGGCTGGCGATGCTGGCCGGTATCTTCTTCGCGCCGGCTCCCTATGTCGGGGCCGGCCTGCAGAGCCTGTTGCTGGTCGTAGCACTCGTCGTCTTGCTGGCGATTGGCGTCCCGGTGGGGTTCGCGCTTCTGGGAGCCAGCTTGTTCGGATTCTGGATGGATCCCTATTCGCCGCTCGATGTCGTGCCGCAGCGCGTGCTGGGCGGCGTCGATTCCTTCCTGTTCATCGCCGTGCCGTTCTTCCTTATGGCGGGCGAGATCATGAACCGGACCGGCATCACCAGCTATATCGTCGATATCGCCCGTGCCGTTGTCGGACACCTCCGCGGCGGCCTCGCGCAGGTCAACATCTTCTCCAGCTTTCTGATGGGCGGGCTCTCCGGATCGTCGTCCGCCGATTGCGCCGCGCTCGGCAAACTGCTGATCCCCGAGATGAAGCGCGGCGGCTATTCGGCGCCATTCTCGGCGGCCGTCACGGCGGCGTCCTCCATTCTCGCAAATCTCGTGCCGCCGAGCATCAACCTTCTCATCTATGCCGGACTGGCGTCGGCCTCGGTCGGCTCGTTGTTCCTTGCGGGAATTATCCCGGCCGTGGTTCTGATGGTCGCGATGATGGTCGTCGTTTTCTTCTATGCCCGGAACAAGCAGGACCTGTCGGAGGGGGACGGCTTTTCGCCGCAGCGGCTTCGATTGTCTCTGCGAAAGGGCATGTGGGCGCTCGGCTTCCCGGCCATCATCGTGATCGGCATCCGCGCCGGAATCTTCACGGCCACCGAGGCGGCGGCCGTCGCCGTTTTCTACGCCCTGTTCCTCGGCATCGCGATTTACCGGAACTTTCCCTGGCGCAAGTCACGGGAGATGCTGCTCTCGACGGCAGAAGACACCTCGGTCGTCTTGTTCATCATCGCGGCTTCCACGCCGTTCGCCTGGATGCTGACCGTACAGCAGGTGCCCCAGACCATTGCCGCCGGCCTTGGGCCGATCGCGGACAACTGGATCCTCCTTCTGCTGCTGGTCAACGTTCTGCTGCTGATAGTCGGCCTCGTCCTCGAGCCCGCGCCGGCGATGGTGATCCTGGTTCCGATCCTGCTGCCGATACTGAAGGAAGCCGGCATCGACCTCGTTCACTTCGGCATCATCATGGTCGTCAATCTGTTCATCGGCGCGCTGACGCCGCCGATCGGCAATCTCGCCTTCATTGCGGCGATGGTTTCGGGAACGAAGCCGTCCGCCGTCTTCCTGGCGCTCGTACCGTTTCTCGTGGCTCTGATAGCCGCGCTCGCGCTGATCACCTATGTGCCATCGCTCAGCCTCTTCCTGCCGTCGATGGTGCGATGATGGACAGCCATAACCTGCATTACCGCGCGGATATCGTCGTCGTCGGAGCCGGCGCGGCCGGATGCGTGGCTGCGTCGCGGCTCAGCGAGAACCGGAACCTTCGCGTGTTGCTTGTCGAGGCCGGACGCGATCTGCCGCCCGGGCAGGAGACGGCCAGCATTCGCGACGTCTATTCCTTCACCGCGGCCTTCGACAGGCGAAACCACTGGCCGGACCTGAAGGCGTGGACGTGGCGGCCCCAACCGGGCCATGCGCCGCGCAACTACGAACAGGCGCGGATCATGGGGGGCGGAACCTCGATCAACGGCCAGCAGGCGAGTATCGGCATTCCGGCGGATTACGATGACTGGGCGGCAAGCGGCGCGTCGGGCTGGGCGTGGTCGGACGTCTCGCCCTGGTTCGAGAAACTCGCCGGCAAGGACGGAGTGTTTCCCGTTTCGACGGTCGCCGAAGAGCTGTGGCCCCCTTTTGCCCGCTCCTTCGCACGCGTGGCGGAGAATGCGGGAAATCGCCGGTTATCGGACCCGAACGCGGAGTCCATCGACGGCTGGTTCTCGATGCCGACGATGAGCGACGGGCAAACCCGCACCTCGGCGGCGAAGGCATACCTGCCCGATGCTGTTCGAAGCCGGCCGAACCTGGAGATCGTCACGGACGCGACAGTCGAGACAGTCGAATTCGACGGCCGGTCCGCGACCGGCGTGCGTATCGTCGTTCCGGGCGGCCGCAGCGCCATCGCGGCCGAAAGAGTTGTCCTTGCCGCGGGCGCGATAGGCACGCCGCTTCTGCTGCAACGGTCGGGCGTCGGCCCCGAAGACTGGCTGGAGGCGGCGGGTATACGGATACGACATCGCGTGGATGGCGTCGGGCGCAACCTTCAGGAACACCCGTCCTTTGCCCTCAGCGGGCTCCTTGCGCCCGGGATGGCTCGCGGAATGACCCCGCGCCGACATATCGTCGCCGCGATGCGGTTTTCCTCGACCGTGTCGCAGGTCGGGCCGTCGGATCTCTACATTGTGGCGGTCAATCGTGCCGCCTGGCATGCCGTCGGATGGCGTATCGCGTCGCTCTTTGGATGGGTGAACAAGCCGCTTTCCCGGGGCTGGGTGCGTCCTTCGGGACCCCGCGGAGAAAGTGCGCCCGAGGTCGTGCTGAACATGCTCGACCATCCAGATGACCTGGCGCGCCTGGGCGAGGTTGCGCGCCGCATGTACGCTTTCATGTCCGCGATGAAGGCGGACGGCACACTGACCGATATCGGGCTCCCGGTGGCCGGTGCGGCCTTTCGCGCTTTTACCGCCGAAGGCGTCATGCGGGCGTTGGCGATGCACGCGGCTGCGCAGGCCATGGACAGGAGCAAGCTGGCGAGAAGGGCGGTCCTCAAGAGCTTCGAGCCGGTCGGTTCCCTGTTCGAGGCGGGCGCCGACGAGGCGCTGCGAACCATTCTCCACGACAGAGTAGCGCCCGGCTGGCACCCGGTCGGGACCTGTCGCATGGGGCCGGCGGACGACCCGGCTGCGGTCGTCGATCCGGTAGCCGGCGCCGTCCACGGGATTGACGGCCTGCATGTCGTCGACGCTTCGGTCATGCCGTCCATCCCGCGCGCCAACACGGCGCTGCCGACGCTGATGATTGCCGAGAAGTTGTCCGACGCGATCGGCCGGGCCGCCGGGTGACCGCGTTACATCGCAGATTTCCAGAGTTTGTTTCACGGGACGTTTGAATGAAGATCACTGACCTCACCGCCACGCTGTTCGAGTGGAAAGATGTGCCGAAGGTTTCCTATGGCGGCCGGAACGGGCTCGGCGAGCCGTCTGAACTCGCGCTGCTGGAGATTCACACCGACGAGGGCCTCGTTGGCCGCACTCTTCTCGGCTCTTCAATCCGTTCGGCGCGGCTCGATATCGATAGCCTGATCCGGGTGGTCCGCCCCGCGCTCATCGGCGCCAACCCGCTCGCGATCGAACAGTGCTGGGTACGGATGCGGAAAACATATCGCTCGACCACTCCCCGAATCCTCGGCACCGTCGACGTGGCGCTGTGGGATATCGCCGGGCAGGCGGCAGGCCTGCCGCTCTCGACGATGTTCGGTGGCGCGCGGACGAGCATCCCGGCCTATGCCAGTTCGCCCACCCATAACGAAGTCGACAGCTTTTTGCGGGAGTACGACCGGATCGTCGAAGAGGGCTATCGCGGCTACAAGGTGCATCCGCCGGCGGATGCAGGAACCTGCATCAGGATATGCCGGGCCCTGCGGGAACGCGCCGGACCGGGTTTTCCTCTCATGCTCGACGCGTCGTCCCTGTTCGATTTCTACGACGCCCGTCGCATCGTTAACGCGCTACAGGATCTGGATTTCGACTGGATAGAGGACCCGCTGCCCGAACACGACATCAACAACTACCTGCGGCTGCGCGAGGGCAACAAGGTGCCGCTGATGGCGACCGAGTACTCCGAAGGCGGGCTCTGCGGTTTCATTCCGTGGCTGACCGAGCGGGCGACCGACTATCTGCGCGGCGATGTCCTGGTCAAGGGCGGGCTGACCGGGCTGCTGAAAGCCGCCCACCTCGCCGAGGCGTTCGGTCTGAACCTGGAAATCCATCACGGCGGCAACTCGGCGGCCAATATCGCGCAGCTGCATCTGGCCTGCGGAATCTCCAACACCGCCTGGTTCGAGGTGTTGCTGCCGAACGAAGCCCAGCAACTCGCCGTTCTTAATGACATCCATATCGACCGGGACGGCCATATGTCGCCGCCGGACGGGCCGGGAACAGGGATTGAATACGACTGGGACTACATCAGGCGGAACCGAACCGAAACGCTCGGACAGGGCCGGCTGTCATGACTTCAAAAACAGAGATGCATGAATCGGATGCGGGAGGAAGCGTTGAACAGTCTTGACTTCGAGGGACAGGTGGCCGTGGTCACTGGAGGCGCACAGGGGATCGGCCTTGCCGTGGCCGAGCGGCTTGCCGCCTCCGGCGCGAGGGTGGTGCTCTGGGACAGGGACGAGGGCAGGGCGCGCGAAGAAGCAGAGCGGCTCGGCGGCGGCGCGCTTTCTTTCGCAGTCGATGTCGCGGACACGCAGCAAGTGGCGGAACGAGCCGCAGACACTGCGCGGGATGCGGGGCCGATCGCCGTTCTCGTGAATTCGGCGGGGATCGCGGGCTCGAACGGCAGGGTTGTCGACTACGATCCGTCCGAATGGCGCCAGATCGTCGAAGTCAACCTGACGGGAACCTTCAACTGCTGCCGGGCGATACTGCCGCAGCAGATGGAGGCGGGCTACGGCCGCATCGTCAACATTGCCTCCGTCGCCGGAAAGGAGGGCAATCCCAACGCCGCTGCCTATTCGGCGTCGAAGGCCGGCGTGATCGCGCTCACGAAGTCGCTCGGCAAGGAACACGCCGAGCAAGACATAGCGATCAACTGCGTCACGCCAGCGGCCGCGCGAACGCGCATTTTCGACCAGATGCGCCAGGAGCATATCGACTACATGCTCGCCAGGATCCCCCGCCGACGGTTTCTCGAGGTTTCGGAAGCGGCGAACATGATCTGCTGGCTTGCCAGTCGGGAGAACAGCTTTTCCACGGGGGCCGTTTTCGATCTCTCCGGCGGCCGCGCCACCTATTGAAGCTCGCTTGAGGGAGCAAATCGTGAAATTTGTCCGTTATGGCGCCCGCGGCGCCGAGAAGCCCGGCGTGATCGACCGCGAAGGGAACATCCGCGATCTTTCGGGGATTGTCGGGGATATCTCCGGCGTGGTTCTGGGGACACTCGACAGACTTGTCGGGCTCGACGTCGAGACCTTGCCCAGGGTTTCCGGCCAGCCGCGCATCGGTTCTTGCGTAGCGGGTACGGGAAAGTTCATGTGTATCGGTCTGAATTACTCCGATCACGCAGCCGAAAGCGGCCTTGCCGTGCCCGAGGAGCCGGTCCTCTTCATGAAGGCGACAAGCGCAATCTGCGGTCCTGACGATCCGATCATCATACCGCGCGGAAGCACGAAAACGGACTGGGAGGTCGAACTGGGCGTCGTCATCGGCAGGGCCGCCAAGCATGTAAACGAGGCGGACGCGCTGAACCACGTGGCAGGCTACTGCGTCGTCAACGACGTCTCGGAACGGGCCTTCCAGACCGAGCGCGCAGGGCAATGGACCAAGGGCAAGAGCTGCGACAATTTCGGCCAGATCGGACCATGGCTTGTGACGCCCGATGAGGTCGGCGACCCGCAGGATCTTACGATGTGGCTCGACGTGAACGACCGGCGAATGCAGGACGGTTCGACGCGGACGATGGTTTTCGGCATTGCGAAAATCATCAGCTATCTCAGCGGGTTCTTCACGCTTCATCCGGGCGACATTATCAGCACCGGAACGCCGCCCGGCGTCGGCATGGGGAAAAACCCTCCAAACTATCTTCGGCCCGGGGACGTCGTGGAACTGGGAATAGAAGGGCTTGGCCGGCAGCGGCAAGTGTGCGTTGCCGAAGGTTTTACCCGTTCGTAATAAAACCACCGGAAGCAAGACATTCGGATGTGACGTCACAAGCTTGTAAACAGATCCCAAAACGCGCGTTATGCGACGTCCGTATCGGCGATGGTTGCATGTCCAATTAGGGGCCGGTTGCTGACTGGCGGCTTTCGGGCGTCGTTTGGTCAAAGCAGACATTCCCGTCCAGGGCGCCATGCTGCTTCCGGCCCCTTTGCCGACATTCACAGCTAAGATGGGGCCAAGTTCAGCGTTCGCCGACCCAGGCGTTCGCACTCTGCCTAGCAAAACCGGATCCGCAAGCGTTACCTAAGCGAACAAGGTGTCGGATCAATTAGCTGCCACACGCATCTCGAACTCATACGCCTCGCCGACCCCCAGGCTAACCAGTCGGCCAACGGTGAGGTCGATCATGCCGCGCAATCGATGGTTTGGCATGAGTATCGTGGGATCCTCGGTCACTGCTGCATCGAGCCACTCCATCACCTTGCGACCGATGCCAAGCTCTATCCACATGCTGACGTCAGTCGGCAGGCTCGCGTGCCAGTCACCGACCGACTCAAGCAAGAAATCGAGGTGCCGCGCACGTGGCGCCACTAGCAGCGTGTTCATTGTGCACAGGGCGACGAACTGCGTGGGCCCCCCAGACATCATTTGCCGGACAGTTGGGAGCAGCGGATCGATGCGATCGAAGATGGCAGGCACGAGGTAGCTCTTCGTGGCGCCGATTGGATTGTGGGTATTCATGAGCAGTTTCGCGACGACGCCGCCAGTGTCGAAGTCGATTCCGAGGTCGCCAGGCCGCGCACCCCTCTTCCAACGGCTGAGTCCGAGCGCGCGTGCGACCAGTCGCTCCCGAAGAGCCACTGGACGGTCGGGCGATCGGTTTGGGTCATTGAAGTAACACACATCGGTGGCATGGATCAGCGTCTCGCAGACGTCGCCGAATGATCGGTCGGGAAGACGCTCTATTTGACTGGCAAGTTCGTCGAATAGCTGGGTGGAGCCGGTAAGCATCGCGGTTGCCACCAACTGATAAAATCGGTCGTTCCATTCTTGCGGCTTGCGATGGAAGTCGGCCTCTGCCGTATGACCGAGGCCGTTGGCGATCGCTGACCATTCCGAATAGGCGTCGACGATCTCGGCAACCCATAACGGGGAATCAGCCTCATCGGTAACGAGTTTGAGCCAACGTGCAGCGGACTGGCTGTCGGCATGGATCGTCGCGACGGGCTCGCGTCGCACTGTAGGCGACGCGTCATCATCGCTTCCACCCGGCAACCGGATTTTGCTGCGTGATCGTGGCCCAGGCTCCTCATCGGGGAAAGGTGGCCAAACTGGCTCCTCACCGCCATCCAACCAGGCGATTTCGGCGTTGACCACTGCTTGATCTTCCGCGCGTTTTCCCTGTTCATATGCTGCGGACTGGGCTGTGTCCTCGTCCCACGGGTGCCAGCGGTAGCGACTTGCCTTGAAGCCGATTCGCATGACAGACTTGATGATACTGGGATCAATCTGGTCGATGATGCTGCGTGCATTCGTAAAGGCCAACGCCGCAGCGCCGTCATCGCGACTCGCCAATTCGAGCAGTTCGTTCCGGTCCTCTTTTCGTCCTGAGCGCCGCCATAGGTGAAGCAGGGTGAGGGTGGCAAGCGCAGGCCGGTTGTATTCGAGCATACCGCTCCCCCCAAGCGGGTCGCTTTCCTCGGCGAGCGTCCGCGACGTCACCTCGCGCACCCACGCCTCCTGCTCGCCAAGCAGCGCGTCGTCGCCGTCACGAACCACCAACAAGGCAGTCGAGATCAGTCGGAGCGAGCGCCTGCCTTCGCGATCAGGCTCGCTCTCGTCAGGTAGTGCGCCTTGCGCGTGGGTTGCGGCTTCCCTTGCGAGCTCTGCCGCACCCTTGGACGGGTCGCTCGTCGCGAGCGAGATGCGGGCTTCGATCTCGGTCGTTCTTATGTGCTCGGAACGCTCGTGCTCCAACCTGGAGAGATGATCCGACTCCCCCTGAGGCGACTGGTAGGCTCGACCGCCCTCGACTGGCGCCCAGTTCTCTGGATTGACGACATTGCGCGCATAGGCCCCCATGAAAGCTGGATCGCCAAAGTTCGCGCGCTCGTCATAGGAGCCAAGCCTTGCTACTGCTTCGTCGAGAAGCTCCCGGACGCGGTTGGATGTCGCGTCGTCACCGAGATAGCCGGATAGCAGTCGTTCCAGAGGAACCCCACGGGATGGTTTGGCTTGCAGATCCGCCAAGCGCACTCGCCCCTTTGGTTCGTCGCCCACGACAAAGCAACCACTCGCCATGGCATCGCGGACGCCACGCCCTCGCTCGATGGCGAGCAAGTCGGGGCAGGAGACGAAAGGAACGAGAAGGTCGCGCGTGGCGGGCCAATGCGAGATCAGAATGTCGATCGCGATGAGGAGGTATGCAGCCGAACTCCCGGTGGGTCCAAGTACATCCCTGAGCACGGCCGAGATATCGTCGCCCGCTTCGATCCTCTGATGAGCCCACGCCTCGAGAGCCATCAGTCCCGAGGCCGTCGAATACTCTCGTGCTTGGTCGCGGGACCAGAAATAAGTATCGCTCCAAGGGAATGCTCTTTGACCGTCCTCGAAGGTGAGTACTATGCAGTCGTCGCCGGGCGCGTCGCCATCGGAGTAGAAGGCCACAGATTCGTCGACCAGTTGGCGGATCAGGCCGAGGCCCACTTCGGGCGCCGCATCGAGAAGGTCGAGGAACGGCGCTTGTGCGGGCGATGGCGGCAGATATTTGGAGTCTTCGTGCGATAGGGCACTGCGGCGAGAGGTCCGAACGCGGCTGCCGTCGCCCTCCGGCTCGATAAGCGACGCAGCAACTAGGTCCGCCAGCTCCTGGGGTGCAGTTTTCGCGATTGCGGCGCTCAGCGATCGGATATCCTTCAGCTTGTAGTAGTCTTTTTCCACCGTGAGCGCGCGCAGGTAGGCCTTCAACTGATCGGGCGCCAACGAAGACAGGAGAAGTGCCATTGTCCTGAGTTCTTCCACGAGGCGGCGGCGAACATCACGGAACGCACGATCAGCGCCGGTGCCCTGCGGGATCGTGACTTCAGCGTCGCGCACGTCCAGTTGCAGAAGCCAGTTGAAGAGCATCATGGCGGTCGGCGCGCCGAGCTTCGGCGCGCCGAAGAGAAAGAGGCATACGACCTCAACCAGCTTGACGACCGGTGCAATCGCTCGAAGCGGCATCTCGCCAGCGTGACGGATACACCACAGCAGCAGTCTCGGTCCGGACGACGTAGCTGCAAACCTCAGAGAATTCGGGATGCTCGCCACGGCCGATTGCTCGATCGGAATGTCCTTCACGAATTCGGTCGACGACACGGTCTCTACCGCGATGACTGCGGTTGTTAGCTCATTGAGCAACTCGCCGTCGTTGGCGAGCAGCGAGGCGGTGCAACGCTCGAGCAGCACAGGCGAGAGTTCCGAGCGGACGATGGCCAGTAGGGCGTGCCTCCGCCAAGAACCATGCGCGCCTGCAGGAGACAGACGGCCGAGCAGGTCTAGCCATTTCTGGCAATCGGTCTCTGCCTCCAGGGCGAACCGCGCAGCGAACTCGACGCCTCGCGCGACACGCGGTGAGGCCGGAATACTGAGATCGAGCTGCGCAATGGTCGTGGAATCCTCCGCCAGTTGCGCGCCCACCGCCCAGTCACGTAGAACGTCGTGGTAGAAGCCGAGCTGATCCCGGTGAACTTCGCTTAGGGTCTGCGAACGTAGAAGATGTTTTCTCGCTGGAGTATCATCGCGCAGCTCGATGGTTTCGCGACCCGCGATGGCTTCGTCAGCAAGATCCGCTATGAGGCGTTGTGCCGAACGCTGGTGTTCCGATGGGGCGTAGTCGCCGCTCCTCCACCAGCTTTCGGCGAGCTCGGCCTCCGTCCGTATCACTGCAGATGCGGGTGCCTTCACTAGCCGGGCGAGACGATAGAGGTTTCGGGCTATGACGGCAGCAGGATGCCCCGGTTCCAAGAGCGTCCGGAGCTGCGATGCTTGCTCGCTGAGAGTTTCCACCTCTTCGTCGTCGAGTTCCGCAACCGTTACGATCGCCGGGGCGCCGAGTGCCGAAATTGCATCTTCCGCGAGCCAGTCGTCGCCGTCCGATCCGAAATCGCTTCTGGCCGTCACAACCACCGTAAATCCGTCAATCGTGGCGACCTCCCGGAGTAGATCGTTCACGGTGCGCCGCTTCGAGGGCGAGGTGAACATTTCCAGACTGTCGATGAACAGCACGCCCCCGCCGTTCGCTGCAAGGTCGCGAAGGAACTCCCTGGCCGTTGACGGAACCTCGAGCTGGTGAGCGAGCGCGCTCCATCCCCCGTCGGGGGTGTTGATAGGGTCAAGCACAAAGATGTGCGCTTCGCGAGCGACGCGTTGCGCCACTGTGCGCAACACTGCGGACTTACCCACACCGGCGTTGCCCCTGATCTGGACAAAGCGGTTCACATCGAGTGCAGCATTCAATGCCTCGACTGCGTTCGTCCTCGGCAGGCTCACACCAGCGACTGACGTGCCGATCTCCAGCAGCGCCTGGCGGGAGAGCTCGTCTACCTTCGCCCGTGCATCCGCGAAGCTCCGGTCGCCGGCAAGTTTGAAGCCGAGATCGAGAAGCCTTGAGCGGAGTTCGTCACGCGTCAACGAGCCACCTGATTTAGCCTCCCCGATCGAGATTGCGATCAGGGCCTCCCACAGAGCCCAGGCCATCGATGCGTTATCGGCCGCGAGTGCCATTCGAGAGAGCATCAGGGCGTGCGTCCTCGCGAGGGGGGCGCTCGACTCAAAGTCGAACTCGAGGATCTGGAAGCGGCGCATGACGCTCCAGATATTTTCGTCCTCATCGGCAATTCCGGCGTCAATCAGGTTACTGCGGAACGTCTCGCTGAATGCCCGCATCTGCTTGCCAGCGACCCCTTTGGTTCTCAGCCGCTTGAAGAATTCCTTTCCATTCTCCGCCACGCGAGCCCACTCGAGAACGTCTTGATAAGGTCCGGAGATTGCATGGCTGGTTCGTTGCGTGGCAACGGCCATGAGATGCGCCTTGTCGCCATCGGTGCTCACCGCAGAGCTGGCGATTTGTCCGCAAACATCCTTGAAGATGGCATCCTGAGTGGCAAAAGTGATGGTTCGCTTGGACTGAATTTCCAGCACTGTCTCGCCGACGTTTGTCGCACCGTGCAGGATGAGATCGTCGAGTGCGAACCCACGATCAGCGCCTTGGAAGGCGACAAGTCTCAAGCGCGCTCCCGGCAGCCCTCTCGGTTCGGAACTCGTGAGCATCGCCAAGAGATAGAACGCCCCGAGTTCGCCCTCGATGTACACGCCGGCGCCGCCGCGGCCGGCCGGGCTTGAGCCAGATGAATTGTCTTTGGCGTATTTCCCGGACATGCCAGTTTCTTTATCAAGGAGTCTCATCAGTCAAGTCGTTGCTCGACTGGCTAAGAATACACTATGACGGCGCGGCTCACTTGGCGCTGAAGCGCGGTTTGTACCGTAAATATCCAAAGTCATGGAGCCAAATTTCGACTAGGCCATAATTCACTCCGACCGGACCGATGCCGTAGATGGGGAACGACTGCGGCGCTTGTTCGATGTCTGCTCCGGAGATCGGGCATATTGCCGGTGCCGCGCTGCCGCAAGTTCGCTTCCCACCCTTCCGGAGCCTTCAATCAGACCGCAGTGTATGGCCGCTTCTGGGACGATCACGCTCGATCGGGAACGCCGACCTGGGGCCCATTGCGGAACGTCCACACTTAGTAGGCACTCTCTCTTCAGGGCATCAAGGGCCGGAGGTCGCAGCACAACAGGCAACTTGAATGCCATGCGCGTTCCATCGAGATATTGTCAATTTAAAAATGCGCCTCGCTAATGACGATCGAATGAAGTGACAGTAAAGTGGGCTCGAAATCTTGCTTTGCTGCTCAATACAGCGAACAAGTCGCCGGTCTGGAGGGGGGGAATGGCAGATAATCAGATGACCAAGGCTCAGCTCAAGGAGTTGGCCAACAAGGTCGTCGTTGCTCAAGGGAACACCTTCATCAAGGAACTGCTGCGGAGCAGTGGGGCCAAGATCGGCGCAACTAAAGATGATTTCTCGAAAAACCTTGCGGCCGCGATAGATGCCGATCTCCTCTCCCAAAATATACTCGAAGCTTGGCTAGCCGAAGTTGAAGGCTGGGGCGATCAGCACCTCTATCTAGTCGAGCCACCAAAAGTTGACGCTGCAAATCTCGCTGGCGGCATTACTGCCAGTCCACATTCTGGCGCTCTAAATGCAGCCACCAGCCTTGAATTTCCCGACGCGCTCGAATTAAAGCAAATCACTCTCGATGCGGGCGGCCTGTCGATGGTCTGGCACCAGAGCAAGGAACGCTGGAATCGCTGGCGCCCGAAGGATTTCGTGAAGGAAGAGGGGCTCGAGCGGTTTCGGTTCGACGCTTATCGTCAGCGATTCGACCGCAGCATCGTTCGATATGCCTGGAACTTCGGCGATCCCTATTGTGCCATCCTGATCCATCGCAACACCGAGATCGACCACGGCCAGGTTTTTGAGGATGTGCGCGCTGTCCTGACCGCGATCGGTTGCCCCGATGCTCCCTTTTTGCGGATCCCGCTTAATCAGGCCGTCAAGATCGCAGCGACCAAGAGCAAGGGCACGCACTCCGCGCGCTTCGAGATAGACGCAGGTTACGTCGAAGTCGCCTCCACACTCGCGGAAGGCGGCATTGACGCAGTCGAGCCAGTTCGCATGGTCCTCCATAATGTTGATACGAGCCAATTTGAAAGGGCGCAGGGGATGCACCACTTCGCTGCCGAGGAGGATGGTACGAGCCGGCATCTCGCAGTCCAAGTCTATGGTAGCGAGGCGCGGTTGAGAATCTGGGCGCAATGCAAGCGCGAGGACGTCTCGCAGATCCTTAAGTTGCTTTGGGGTTACAACAGCGAGACATGATTTCGTCCGAGGAACACGAACGAGGCTGGAAGGCGGAGATCGCACGGCGCCTGGAACAGGGCGACGGGCTAGAATTTACCTTGGGGCAGTTCGCCCAGGCCGTCGGCACCGCGGCCGGAGTCGGGGCGCTTCGGGAGTTTCTAAATCAGGCCGTCGAGACGGGCGCACTGAGGAAAATCGAAGCATTTAGGTGCCCAATGCCCGAATGCAAGAAGGTCCTCAGTCCCGCAGGCGCTCCTTACTCTGCGTGCCCATACTGTCTGACGGACTATCTTGAGGAGGGCGTCGAGGTCGTCGCCGAGACCTTCTACCAGCTTGTTGGCAAGACTAGTCGCGACATCAGGTGGATGATCGTAGTCCACGGTATGAACAGCCGCGCCAAATGGCAGGAGGAGTTCAGCTGGCAAATTGCCAATAGGCTTCGTTACTCCGCACCGGTTCTCATCTACAAATACGGATGGGCGACAATCGATGTGCTGGTTTGCTGGCTCCACCGCAAGCTGGCGAGCCAACTCGGCGAGCGAATGCGGATTGCAATCGCACAGGCAAAAGCAAGCCAGCGTCCTGTCCGACCCGACATCATTGCCCACAGCTTCGGCACCCATCTGCTGTCGATGGTGCTGACCGACCCGGATTTCGAAGATCTGAAGTTCGGGCGAGTCATAACGGCGGGCAGTATCATTCGCCCTGATTTCGACTGGGACAGTCTAATCGAAAATGGCCGTGTGGAGGCCGTACTCAATCATGTCGGCGGGAAGGATATACCCGTGCTGATCGCTCAGTTCGCTATTCCCCGCACTGGCCCTGGCGGGAGGGTCGGCTATACCGCGAACAAGGCGATCAATGTCTGCACGCCGACCTTCAAGCACTCAGACTTCTTTCTGACCGAGAATCTTCGCACGCAGATCGCGGATGACGGCCTGTGGCACAATTTCCTGACCCATCCTCTGGAGCATTTCACGCCAGAAGGGCGCCTCGTGCCAGCATCATGGAAGCGCGCGCCGCTTGTAGTCCGCTCGGCAACCCGCGGCCTCGGATACGCACTCTTCGCCGTACTCGCTCCGTTCTCGTGGCTGCGGCGTTGGCTAGATCCTTGAAGTTCACCTCTATGATGGGGTGGTAGCTTTCCGGATCGCCCGCGGCGTTTGTGAACGGCAGAATTGAGGGCGCAGAGCTGTCATTGACAAAAAGGCCGCTGTTGCGGCGCTAGGCAGATTGCGGCGTCTTCCTGGGCATACCTGACCGTTGCGAACCCGCTCGCAATTCGCCGACATATTCGATCCGCAAAGAAAGTCTCCTTTTGAGCGTTTTCCCGCTCGACTTCGTCGGCAAAGGAAGCGGTAGTGTTGGCAGGTCGAGCCGTGGATGACGGCTGACCGTGCCCGCGCCGCGGGCTTCACTCAGTGCGAAGCCGGATAATCCGGCCTCGAAAACTGAGTGGAGAACAGCATGAACAACCAGATCATCGAGAATGGCGGCGACCGCGGCACGGCCATCGAGGTCACCGCGCATGCGGCCGACAAGGCAGCCACCAAACGCAAACTGCGCGCCGTCACCAAATCGACGCGAGCCGGCACAGGGAAATCAGCTGCGAAGAGCAAGAAAGACCAGCTTGTCGCCCTGCTGTCGAAGCCGAATGGCGCGCGCATCTCGGTGATCGTCGAGCGCCTGGGTTGGCAGGCGCACACGGTACGGGCCGCGCTGTCGGGCCTGCGCAAGCAGGGCGTCGAGGTGACCGCTTCGAAGTCTTCGAAGACAGGCGAGACCGTCTATGCGATCGTCTCTTCGCCGAGCGAGGAGGGTAGGCAAGTCGGTGATGGAGCGGCATCGTGAACTCGGCGATGTTGTCCATGATCTCAGGCGATATTGCCGTCTTCGAGGCGCTGAATCGCGATGCGTGCATCGAAGCCTGGCGGAAGCAGTTCGGCCGGGAACCTCCCAAGTATGTCTCGGTGCAGTTCATGCGCCGGGCTCTGGCCTATGAGGCGCAGGTGAAGGCCCATGGCGGGCATTCACCTGCGGTTCGAAGGGCGCTCGAACGGTCCTTGAAGGACGTTCGAAAGCAGAATGGCACGGCGAGGTCGGCTCTGACGGCCTCGTCACTGACGCTTCGGCCTGGCACCCATCTCGTCCGTGAGTGGAGCGGCCGCTCGTACCAGGTTGAGGTACTGGAGGACGGCTTCCGGATGGATGGAAAGCGATACCGGTCGCTGAGTGCCATCGCCCGCAAGATAACCGGAGCGCATTGGTCGGGACCGCGCTTCTTCGGACTGGATGCGTCATGAAGAAGATCCGATGCGCCATCTATACGAGGAAGTCCTCTGAGGAGGGACTCGAGCAGGAGTTCAACTCGCTCCATGCCCAGCGTGAAGCCTGTGTCTCCTACATCGCCAGCCAGAAGCATGAAGGCTGGGTGCTCCTGCCAGAACATTATGACGATGGCGGCATATCCGGCGGAACGCTGGAGAGGGCGGGGCTGCAGCGATTGCTGTGCGACGTCGATGAAGGTCTGGTCGACCAGATCGTCGTCTACAAGATCGACCGGCTGACGCGATCGCTGGCCGACTTCGCCAAGCTGGTTGAACGGCTGGATGCGGCCGAAGCTTCCTTCGTCTCGGTGACACAGTCCTTCAACACGGCCACCAGCATGGGGCGACTGACGCTGAATGTCCTTCTCTCCTTTGCCCAGTTCGAGCGTGAGGTCACGGCCGAACGCATCCGCGACAAGATCGCCGCATCGAAGAAGAAGGGGCTCTGGATGGGCGGCAATGTGCCACACGGCTACGAGCCGGATGGGCGGACGCTGAAGATCGTGGAAGACGAAGCCAGGACGGTTCGAACCCTGTTTGACCTCTATCTGGAACACGGTTCGATCAAGGCGGTCAAACAGCAGGCCGACCAGATGGGGCTGCGAACAAAGGCACGCGCGGGAGAGGGATCGAAATGTCAGGCCACCGGCGAGGCCCCCTTCGAACGGGGACATATCTACTACATCCTGTCCAATCCGATCTACGCCGGTCGTATCCGCCATCACAACCAGGTCTACGACGGCCAGCATCCCGCTATCATCGACCCTACGGCCTTCGATGATGTCCAGCATCGCCTGAAGGCAACCTCCGGGCGGAAGAGGGGACGAGCAGGATCGGGATCGAAAACATCGCCGCTTGCCGGCAAGCTGTATGACGAGACCGGTGATCGACTGACTCCGACCCACGCTAACAAGAAGGGCAGGCGGTATCGATACTACATCGCCAACCGCATGATCGTTGGCGATGCCAACACGGACAAATCGAAAGCTACGAGCGGATGGCGGTTGCCGGCAAAGTCACTGGAACAGCAACTAGCTTCCGAGATCCTAACCCACCTCCGAAATCGTCTGCCGGTCGATCTGCTAATCGACACTTCGGCCGATGACATTCGGCGCATCCGTGATCTCCTTGACGATGCCGGAGCTGGTAATGTGACGAGCAGCCAAAAAGCTGTGCTGGCTTGCATCCAACGAGCAACGATCACTCCCGGAAAGATCGAGATCGCTCTGGACCGCGAGACCGTCGCTGCGTGGCTGTCTGTCTCGTCAGACGCGATGAACTCCGACGCGCTGTCATTCTCGATCCCGTTCCAGTTCCGCAAGCGCGGTGTCGAAACGAAGCTGGTCATCGGAAACGATCAGACCCGAGCCATCGATGAAACCCTGATTCGCAACATCGCGAAGGGCCATCAGTATTACGATGCGATCAAGCAGGGTCAGACCTTCGAGGAAATTGCGGCATCGGAGAATCTCTCGAAGCGTCGCATTCTCCAGGTGATCGACCTCGCATTCCTTGCGCCTGACATCGTTAAGTTGACCATGCAAGGCGATCAGCCCATCGGCCTGACCGCAAAGTGGCTTGGCCAGAATCCGCTGCCATCCGATTGGCAGGCCCAGCGCCGCATCGTCGCCACACTTTGAAACCTCCCACAAATTAATCGAAGAAGTGCGTCAGAGGCCGATGGTCTGCCGATGCACTTTCCGCAAACTGTCAGTCCCAAAATGGCCGACTGAGACTTTCCGCGATTCAGGGACGATTTCCGGGTAGAAACGCGGTCTCTGTTTGCGCCAAGAGGCCACATGTCTTTGATTTCTCGCCGCTATTTGCGGAGAAAATGGAGTAATATCAATGGCTTATGGTGGTTGGCTGAGCATCTTGGACAATAACTTCGACTGACCGCTTACCAACCAGTCAAAAAACCGTCTCTGTGCGAGTTTTCCGGTTCTTGGCGCATCAGTGCCCGATGCTTCGCCGATGCTAAATTGACAAACTGTCAGTCCCGAAATGCCCGACTGAGACTTTCGCCGATTCAGGGCCCATTTCGCGGTGGAAACGCAGTCTCTGTTTGCGCCAGAAGGCCACAAATCTTTGATTTCTTGCCGCTATTATGGGAGAAAGTAGAGTAATATCAATAGCTTAGACTTGCTGGCTGGGGAACCTGGATTCGAACCAGGACTAACGGAGTCAGAGTCCGTGGGTCTACCGTTAACCTATTCCCCATCGCCTTGACGAGACCGGCGATATAGAGCCTTGGCGACGAAAATGCAAACATCAATCTGCGACAATTGCACTTGGTGAATTCGCCATGTCCTGATACCATTTTGCCAACAACATATGACATGCGCCTGCAGCGCCTTCTCGGGCAGCGCGGCGCAGGAAGGGATAGGACGTGAAGGGCACCGGGGCGGATGCGTATGCATCCGGATCGGGACCTTCCGAATCCGGTTTCGGTTCGAAGGAGCCGCAGCCGGCCGGTGTCGCAAGCGGTGCGTCAGCGCCCGCCGAAGCGATGTCCGGTAAGACTGCACGGCCGGTTGGTGACGCGGGGGAGCCCGAAGCGCCCGCTGCCGCGCAGGACGGAAGGCTTGATCATCACAAGGAAAAAAAGGGCCGCAAGCGCCGCCGTCGGCGCAGGGGTGCGCGCAAGACCGGCGAAGCCGGCCTGATTGCGACGCCGCAGCCGGACACCGTTCCGACCGACGGGGAAGCGCCGCAGCCCGCGGCGCCGAAGGGCAAGCGCCGTCGTCGGCGCAGGAAGCCACACACCCAGACCGCGGTCGATTCGGGCAATCCGCCGGCGGTACAGCCGGCGCCGCCGATCGTGACGCAACAGCAGCCCGCAGTGGTGGCTGACGGTCAGCAACGGGCGCCGCGGACATCGGAATATTTTGCCGCGCTCGATCTCGGAACGAACAATTGCCGTCTGCTGGTCGCCACGCCGACACGGCCCGGCCAGTTTCGGGTCGTCGATGCGTTCTCGCGCATCGTGCGGCTCGGCGAGGGGCTGTCGCGCACCGGCAGGCTGTCGGACGCGGCCATGGACCGCGCCGTCGAGGCGCTGAAAGTGTGCCGAGACAAGCTGGAGTCGCGATCGATACGGCGCATGCGCCTGATTGCCACCGAAGCGTGCCGCGCCGCCGAGAATGGCGAGGAGTTCCTTGCAAGGGTCTTCGAGGAAACCGGCCTGAAGCTGGAAATCGTCGATCGCGAGACCGAAGCCAGGCTTGCCGTGTCCGGCTGTTCGTCGCTGGTCGGCCGGGACACCGATTCCGTCGTATTGTTCGACATTGGCGGCGGCTCCTCGGAAATCGCGCTGGTCGACGTCAAGGACCGGCGGTCGCGCCGGCTTGCCGACCACATCGTTGCCTGGACGTCGCTGCAGGTCGGCGTCGTGACGCTTTCCGAAAAATTCGACGGGCGCAATGTCAGCGAGAAGACCTTCGCCGACATGATCGACTACGCGACGGAACTGCTGCATCGCTTCGACGATCGCCACAGGCTGGCCGACCGTGTCGGCAATGACGGCTTTCACCTGCTCGGCACGTCGGGCACGGTGACGACGCTTGCCGGCATCCATCTCGACCTGCCGCGCTACGACCGCCGCCGGGTCGACGGGCTCTGGATGACGTCCGAGGAAGTCGATGCGATGAATGCGCGCCTCCTGTCCTGGTCTTTCGACGAGCGCGTCGCCAATCCGTGCATCGGCGCCGACCGGGCCGATCTCGTATTGGCAGGCTGCGCGATCCTCGAGGCGATCCGTGGCGTCTGGCCCTCCAACCGGCTGCGCGTCGCCGACCGCGGATTGCGCGAGGGCATCCTGACCGAGATGATGGCCGCCGAGGGCGTCTGGCGGCGCGGCGCCAATCCGTGGCGCAACCGACCGCACTGGAGCCGGCGATGAGCGGACGCAAACCACCGCGCGGCGGCTCGCCATCCGGTCGGACAGGGCGCTCGATCAACCAGCGCGTCAAGAAGGGCAGGGGCCTGAAGAACTCGTCGCGGCGCTGGATCGAGCGGCAAATCAACGATCCCTATGTCCAGCGCGCCAAGGCGGAAGGCATGCGCTCGCGCGCCGCCTACAAGTTGATCGAGATCGACGACAAGCACAAGATTCTTGCCAGGGGCGACCGCGTGATCGACCTCGGCGCGGCGCCGGGCGGCTGGTGCCAGGTCGCCGCGCATCGCGTCGGCTCGAGCGACGAGGACAAGCGGATCGTGGCGATCGACTATCTGGAGATGGATCCGATGCCGGGCGTCGAAATCCTGCAGATGGATTTCCTCGACGACGAAGCACCCGGAAAGCTGATGGAGGCGCTCGGCAGCATGCCGGATCTGGTGGTCTCGGACATGGCGGCGCCGACCATCGGGCATCGCCAAACCGACCATCTGCGTACCATGCATCTCATCGAGGTCGCCGCCGATTTCGCCATTCGCGTCCTCAAGCCGGGCGGGCATTTCCTCGCCAAGACCTTCCAGGGCGGCACGGAGAAGGACCTGCTCGATCTCCTGAAGCGCAACTTCAAGTCCGTCATTCACGTCAAGCCGCCGTCCTCGCGCGCCGAGTCGGTCGAGCTTTATATCCTCGCCAAGGAGTTCAAGGGGCGCAAAAGCGACGGGCCGGCTCTCGACGGAGATTGACCCGGCATCGTGAGTGGCTGTCGCATGTGGGGGGCAAGATTTTGCAACTTTTGCTTGTCTTGCCATTTCCGTCCGCGTAACTTTGCGGTCAGGCGCTTGATAGCCAAGCCTGTTTCCACTTCCGGGGAAAGTGGGGGAGAAGCGTATTGGCCGGTCCCGATCTTGATGTGGAATCCTATGCCCGTCTGACGAGGCTCATCTACGCGTCGGCTCTTGATCAGGCGCGCTGGCAGGACTTCCTCACCGAGCTGACCCATGTCTCCGGAGGCGTTTGTACGCATCTCTTCGGTTTCGACATGCCTGCCGGCATTTCGCTCGGTCTGACGGCGGCCGGATATGCGCCGGAATATATCGACAGCTACAACGAGTATTATGGCGAGGTGAACAGCTGGGCGCCGGGCTTTGCGAGCGCCGAAGTCGGGATCGCCACGCCATCGCAATGGATGTGTTCAAAAGAGACGCTCTTCTCGACAGAGTTCTACAATGACTGGGTGCGCCCGCAGGAGAATGTGGCTGCCGGCGGCGGCGCACTGATCTTCAAGGATGCGACGCACATGTTGGCCTTCGGGGGCAACATCCGCCTCAAGGACGAAGAGAAGCTGGAGAAGTCCTGGTTGCGCACGGTGGGTCTTCTGGTCCCGCATCTCCAACAGGCTTTCGAGATCAGCCGCCTCATGTCCGGCCAGTCGCTGGAACTGGATCTGCTGCACGACCGAACCATCATGCCCGGCGCGGCCGTCATGGTCCTCGCCGATACCGGTTTCCTGCTTTACGCCAATGCAGGCACCGACCGTCTGACGGAGGACCGGGCGGTCATGCTCGACGATCATGCCGGGCGGTTGTCGTTCCGCGATCCTGATGCCGCCGATATACTCGAGAAATGCCTCAAGCAGCTTCGGGCGGGCATCGAGCCGATTTCCGCGACATTTGTCAGCACGGGCGCCGATGGCTCCCGATACGCCTGCCGCATCGTTCGTTTCACGCCGGAGGACCATCCGGTATCGCCCTTCGCCCTTATGCTCGGTTATTGGCGTCCCGCGCTTCTGGTGACGGTCAGTCCGGTTGCCGGGCGGAGGCTGGATCGCGACGCCTTCATGACGGCTCACGGGCTGACGGCCACCGAGACCGACGTCGCAGTCGGCATAGCCGAAGGCCTGTCTCCGGCCGAACTCGCCGAGATGCGCTCGGTGAGCATTCACACGATCCGCAATCAGCTCAAATCGGCGATGCAGAAAACCGGATCGCACAGGCAGGCCGAGCTTGTCCGGCTCGTCGAGTCATCCAAAACGGTCTGAGAGCGTCGGTCGCGGGCGTCACCGCACCGGCGCTGCCGCACGAGCGCCCGCGCTTCGGATCGAATGGCCGGAAACGGCGTTCCCGGCACTTGGCGGCAAGGACAGGAAGGGAATGATCGCGAGCGCCGAAATGGCGGAGACCGTGAAGAACGCCATGTGAAACGCCGGAAGCTCCAGCGCGCCGTCGCTCAGCACGGTGACCAGATCGAGCACGCCGCCGGCCAGCGCCACCCCGACGGCAATCGATACCTGTTGCATCGCCGAGGTCACGGCCGTTGCCTGTGGAGCCTCCGCATCCGACACTTCGGCGAAGGTCAGCGCATTGGCCGAGGTGAAGAAGAGCGAACGCACCAGCCCGGAGGCGAACAGCAACACCATGATCAGCGCCAGTGGCGTTGCCGGCGTGTAGAGGCCGTTCACCGCGATCGAGATCGCCGCGCCGCCGGCCGCGCCGATCAGGACCATGCGAAACCCGCCGGCCCGGAGGATCCGCTTGACGGTGAACTTCATCACGATCGCGCCTCCGGCGGAGACGAAGGTCACCATGCCGGACTGGAACGGGGTCAGGCCGAACCCGATCTGCAGCATCAGCGGCAACAGGAAGGGTACCGCGCCCGCGCCGATGCGAAACAGGTTCGAGCCGAGGATCGCGGCGCGAAAGGTCCGGTTGGCGAAAAGCTTCGGATCGAGCAGCGGATCGGGCGTACGCCGCGCGTGCACCACATAGCCGGCGAAGCAAGCCGCGCCGGCGATTGTCGCCATCACGCCCCAGACCGGCGGCAGGGCGGGCAGGCTGATCACCGACAGGCCGAACACGATGCCCGATGCGGCCGCTCCCGCCAGGATGAAACCTGTCCAGTCGACGCGTCGCACCGGCGGCGCCTCGCTTTCCGGCAGCAGGGTGAGGGCAAAGATGACGCCTGCGATCCCGATGGGAATGTTGATCAGGAAGATCCAGTGCCAGGACATGAAGGTGGTCAGGAAACCGCCGACCGGCGGTCCGGCCAGCGGGCCGATCAGGGCCGGTATGGTCAGCCACGCCATGGCGTTGACGAGATCGGATTTCGCCGTCGATCGCACCAGCACGAGCCGGCCGACAGGCGTCATCATCGCGCCGCCCATGCCTTGCAGGAACCGCGCGAAGACGAACTGCGTCAACGAGCCCGAGACGGCGCAGGCGATCGATCCGATCATGAAGACGACAATGGCGCTGGCGAATACGCGCCGCGCACCGAAACGGTCCGCCATCCAGCCGGATATCGGGATGAAGATCGCCAGCGCCACGAGATATGCCGTGAGCGCCAGCTTCAGGGCGATCGGCGTCGTTCCGATATCCTCCGCGATTGCCGGAAGCGCGGTCGAGATGACCGTCGAATCCATGTGCTCCATGAAGAGGGCGATGGCGAGGACGAGAGGGACGGTGCGATTCACGGTGGGGCTTCGGTCGATCGGGCTGCATCGTGATAAGGCGCTTGAGGCGCCATTGGCAAGCATTGCCCCCGGTAAGTCGCCGGCACGCAGCGGCGAAGAAGCCGATCACAGCGCCGTGATCGGCGTTGCCGAAACCCTCTTCCGCGCCATTTTGCCTCTATCCATTCCAGGGGAGAGACGAATGAACCTTACCAGACGTTCCATGTTCAAGCTGTCGGGCGCCGCGGCGCTCGCCACTCCGATGCTGATGACCCGTGCCGCCCAGGCCGAGGTGCCCATGGCGGCCACCATGCCGGCCACCATGCCGGCAGCCTTCAAGCGCTTCACGCTCGGCGATTTCGAGATCACGGCGCTGTCCGACGGTCACAGGGCGGTGCCGGACCCGCAGTCGATTTTCGGCACCAACACGACGAAGGAGGACGTCGAGGCGCTGCTGACCGAGAACTATCTGCCTGTCGGCCAGATGCAGTTCACCTTCGCGCCGACGCTGATCAACACCGGCAGCGAACTGATCCTGTTCGACACCGGCAACGGTGAGGGTGGCCGTGAGGGCGGGGTCGGCCAGACGCTCGCCAATCTGCAAGCCTCCGGCTATGCGCCCGACGAGGTCACCCATGTCGTCCTCACCCACATGCATCCGGACCATATTGGCGGCATGACCGAGGGCGGCGCGCCGGCCTTCCCGAATGCCGCCTATGTCGCCGGCCAGGCGGAGTATGACTTCTGGACCAGTGCGGACCGCGCCGGCACCCCGGCCGAAGGCGTCGCCAAGCTGGTCGCCTCCAAGGTCCAGCCCTTCGCCGAGAAAACCACCTTCATCGGCGACGGCGATGACGTGACGAGCGGCATCACCGCGATGGCTGCCTTCGGCCACACGCCGGGCCATCTCGCCTTCACCGTGTCCTCGGGCGGCAAGTCGATGGTCATTACGGCCGATACCGCGAACCACTTCGTCCTGTCGCTGCAGCGCCCGGATTGGGAAGTCCGCTTCGACGCCGACAAGGCGGCTGCCGCGGCAACCCGCAAGAAGGTCTTCGACATGATCGCCACCGATCGCATGCCCTTCATCGGCTATCACATGCCGTTCCCGTCTGTGGGGTATGTCGAGAAGGTCGGGGAAGGCTACCGCTTCATCCCGGAGACCTATCAACTCGATCTCTGATCGGAACCACATTGTCCTGCGAGAGCCCGGCCGTTGCGCCGGGCTTTTTCGTCGACAGCCGGATATCGAGACGCGCCGCCTTCAATCCTCCATCGCCATCCAGCCACACCGGCTCGCCGATCAGCTTGATCGCCTTCAGGCCGGACTCGGGGATGTCGAGCCCCATCGAATGCGCGACGGCAACCCGGCTGCCCGGCTTCGGGTTGAGCCCGCAGCAGATGCTGCGCGTGCCCATCTTCAGGTGGTGGGCGATGTCCCACTCCAGCACCGCGCCGTCGTGGCGGGTGACGACCCAGCAATGCATGTCGTCGCAGCAGCCGTTCTTCTCCGCCGGAAAGAAATAGCCGGTCACGTAACCCGCCTCGAATCCGGCCGAGCGCAGTGCCGCGATCAGGTAGGTGTTGATATCGACACAGGAGCCTTCCGTCAGACCGCAGCCGAGATGCGGGATCGCTTCCAGCCCGTCATTGAACCGCGTTGCCGGATGGCCGTAGGTGAATTTCTCGGCCGTGTCGTTGACGATGGCCGCGATCGCCGCATGCCCGTCTCGCGCGTCCTCGGCGATCCGCCGCGCATCGCGGACGAGATCGGCGGCGGCTCGGGTGAACCGCGTCTCGCGGGGGCGAAACAGGGCTTCGGGGTAATGCCCCGCGATCTCCGCGAAGCGATAGGACAGCGTGATCGGGCCGTCGCCATCCGGTTCGATCAGCGCCACCATCTGGCCTGTCGCCGTCTCGCCGGCGAGCGAACAGGGGGCGCCGTTGGCGGAAAAGGAAAGCGGCGTCTGGTAGGGCGTCGGGATGCCGACCGGCGCCAGCAATCGGCCGGACCCCGGCCTCTCGGGATGAACCGTGACGGTGACGGTCGTGATGTCGGCGGCGCCCATCTCAGCCTCTCGCGATCAGCTGGAACAGCAGGCCCGACACGATCGCGCCGGCAATGCCGAGACCGAGATAGGCCGCAAACACCTCGCGCTTCACAAGCGACCAGACGGCGGCCATGGCGGGGACGGAACTGACCGCGCCCGCGACCATGAACGCCATCGCCGCGCCCGCGCTCATCCCCTGTTCGGTCAGGCCGGCCAGCAGCGGCGGCGCGACATAGGAGTTCAGATAGGCCGGCATGCCGACCAGCGCCGCGATCCCGATCGGGGCGACACCCTCGCCACCGACCAGCCCGGCAATCAGCGAGGCTGGCACATAGAGGATCAGCAGCGCCTCCAGCACATAGGCCAGCGCCAGCCACTTGACGAGAAACAGCGCGTTAGTTGCGATTTCGCTGCGGAAAACGGCGTTTCGGCTTTCCTCGTGCCAGAATTTCCAGACCGGCGATCCGCCGAATGGTGATTTGCTGCATCCGCAGCCGCCACCGGAGCGTGGCCGCAAGGGGTTGGAAAACCAGCCGCCGGAAATGGCCGCCTGCATGGCGAAACCGCCGAACAGGCCGAGCCCGACCGCTGCCAACGCCTTGCCAATGGCGAAATCCCAGCCGAGAGCGCCGGCGGTGATCAGCAGGGTCGGCGGGTCGATCAGCGGCGAAGACAGCCAGAACGCCATCACCGCCGGTAACGGCGCGCCGACGGCAAGCAGGCCGGCGATAAAGGGTATCACCTGGCAGGAGCAGAACGGCGCAAGTCCGCCAAACAGGGCGGCGAGCACGATCATCCGGTTCTCGCGGCCCTGAAAGGCCTTGGCCACGAGCGTTTCCGCGCCGGTCGCCTTCAGCGCGGCGATCAACAGCACGGCGACGATGATATAGGGCAGGGTGCCGGCAAATGCGCCGGCTGCAATCGAAACCACGTCTGCGAACCGGCCCGGGTCGACCACGGCCACGATCAGGGGAACCGCGAGTGTGATCGTCCATGGCGTCAGCAGCCGGTCTTTCCAGGCAAACCGGTCACGCGCCGGCGATTGCAATACGTCGCTCATTAACACTCTCCCGTGGCTGCATCGATGCAGCATTCCTTGAGGATGAACCCTGCCAGCGCCTCGAGTCGACCATAGGCGGCGCGCGAGATCACGGAGCGGCCGTCCTTCTCCTGCTCGATCAGGCCGGCGGAGGCGAGAAAACGCAGGTGATGGGCGAGCGTCGACGCGGCCATGCCGGTTCGCGACTGGATGTCTCCGACGGTCAGGCCGCCGTGCCCGGCCTTCACCAGGGTTTGCAGGACCTGAAGGCGCGCCTCCGATCCCATTGCCGCAAAGCCCTGCGCGGCCTCTTCGATATGCGGTTCGTCTAATATAACCATAAAACTGGTTATATCGTGATATAATGCGGTGTCAATCGCTCCGGGGAGGCTTTCGCAATGCAAACAAGCGTGGTACCAGCCACTGCCAACGCAGCGTCGAGTCCTCCCGCTCGGCATATCCGGATAATGGAACGAACAGCGATGGCGACCATCCTACAGACGATCACAGGCGCCGAGGCGCTTACCTTTGACGACGTGCTCTTGCAGCCCGGCCACTCGGAAGTCATGCCGGGCGAGACAATTATCGGCACGACGATCGCGCGCGACATTCACCTGTCGCTGCCGATCCTCTCCTCGGCCATGGACACGGTGACCGAGTCGCGCCTCGCCATCGCCATGGCGCAGGCCGGCGGCATGGGCATCATCCACCGCAATCTCAACCCGGCCGCGCAGGCCGAGGAAGTGCGCCAGGTCAAGAAGTTCGAGAGCGGCATGGTGGTCAATCCGGTCACCATCGGCCCCGACGCGACCCTGGCCGATGCGCTCGAACTGATGAAGGCGCACCGCATTTCCGGTATTCCCGTGGTCGAGAACGCCGGTCTCGGCAGCCAGACGCCCGGCCGCCTCGTCGGCATCCTCACCAACCGCGACGTGCGCTTTGCCTCCGATCCGGCCCAGAAGGTCTATGAACTGATGACCCGCGAGGGGCTGGTCACGGTGCGCGAGACTGTCGAGCAGGACGAGGCCAAGCGGCTGCTTCACCAGCACCGCATCGAAAAGCTGCTCGTCATCGACGAGCGCGGCTATTGCGTCGGCCTGATCACGGTCAAGGACATGGAAAAGTCGCAGCTCAATCCCGACGCCGCCAAGGACGTACAGGGCCGCCTTCGCGCCGGTGCCGCCGTCTCCGTCGGCGCGGATGCGCAGGAGCGCGCCGAAAGGCTTATCGATGCCGGCGTCGATGTCATCGTCATCGACACCGCCCACGGTCATTCCCAACGCGTGCTCGATTCGGTCGGCGTCGTGAAGAAGATGTCCAACTCGGTGCGCATCATCGCCGGTAACGTCGCCACCGCGCACGGCACCAAGGCGCTGATCGATGCCGGCGCGGACGCGGTCAAGGTCGGCATCGGCCCCGGCTCGATCTGCACCACCCGCATCGTCGCCGGTGTCGGCATGCCGCAGCTGGCCGCCGTCATGGCCTCCGCCGAGGAGGCCGACAAGCAGGGTATACCGGTTATCGCGGATGGCGGTATCAAGTTTTCCGGCGATCTCGCCAAGGCGCTCGCCGCCGGTGCCAAGGCCGCCATGGTCGGCTCGCTGCTCGCCGGCACGGAAGAGAGCCCGGGCGAGGTGTATTTGCACCAGGGCCGCTCCTACAAGGCCTATCGCGGCATGGGCTCCGTCGGTGCCATGGCGCGCGGTTCCGCCGACCGCTACTTCCAGGCCGAGGTGCGCGACGAGTTGAAACTCGTGCCCGAAGGCATCGAGGGGCAGGTGCCCTACAAGGGGCCCGTCTCGGGCGTCCTGCACCAGCTCGCAGGCGGCCTGCGCGCCGCCATGGGTTACACCGGGGCGAAGACCTTGCCGGAGTTCCACGAAAAGGCGACCTTCGTGCGGATCACCGGCGCCGGCCAGCGCGAGAGCCACGCCCATGACGTGACGATCACGCGCGAAAGCCCCAACTATCCCGGAAATATGTGAGCGGGCCTATGACTGAAGAAAATCCCGGCGCGGGCAATCCACTTCGAAATCCTGCCGTCACTGCGCTCTTCGTGGCGACGGCGGCAGTCTTTCTCTGGATGGCGTTCGTGACCGGGCCTGCCTTCGAGCGCGCGGCCGGTGCGCCGATGCTCGATGGCCGGGTCTTCGGCTACACGCCAGCCGATGTCGCGGATCTGCATGCCCGCGTGAAGGCAAACCCGGAAGCGGCTGCGATCGCCAATCGCACCTATCGCACGTTCGATTTCGCTTTTCCGGCGCTGCTGGCGCTTTCGATCACCATGCTCGCCGCTTCGGGTTTCGCGGCACTGGCGAAGCTCGGCTCGAAGGTTTCGACGCCGCTCGCGCGCATCGCATCCGGAGCGATCGCGGTGCCGTATCTGGTCATCGATCTGCGTGAGAACGGCCTGGCGCAGGCGCTCTTTTCCGAGCCGTCGCTTTCCGGCGACGTTCCGCTCGGTCTTGCAAGAATGCTGCCCGCCTTCACGTCGTGGAAATTCGCGACACTGGGCGCGGCGATCCTGATCGTCATCGCGATCTGGGCAAGGGTCTTTCTGAAGCTTCGTTCGGCGCGGGCCTGACGGAGTTCTGTCGGCGTCCAGCCGTTAGATCAGGAAACGCGTCCTGACGTCCTCGTCTTCCTCGCGCTCCCGCTCGGGACCCATATCGTAGGCTTCGGCCAGCGCGGCATAGGATTTGCCCGAGTCCTCGATTTCCTGCTGCTCTTCTTCAAGCCCTTCGAGGCGCTGTTCGGTCGTCTCGACAGTGCCGTATACCTCTGGCGCGGGAGGGGCCTCTGCGTCGTCCGTTTCCTCGCCGGCCGGCATCGCCGCGAGTTGCTGGATGATCTCCATCGCTCGTTCATAGGCGCGCATGGCCGTGTCGCGGTCGGGTTGCGAGGCGGAACTCCGGTCTGTCTCCAACGCCTCGGCGAGTTTGTCCTGCATCTCCTGGACCGATTGCAGACGCTCCTGCATCCGCGCGGTTTCCAGCGCTTCCCGGTCTTCCTCGATCGTTTCCTCGTCGACGACATCCGCGGCGGACCGCTTTTCCGTCAGAACGTCCGATACGGATCGCGGACCTTCGGCTGCGCGTTCGAGACGCTGGGAAACCTTGCTGCCTTCCTGGCCCGCCAGACCGTTCTCCAGAACCGCGCGGACGCGGCGCGCGGCCGGACCGTCGGGATCGGTGAACGATTCGATGATGTCGGCGGCGTTCGTGCCGTAGAGCCGGAAGCCAACGAACTTCTCCAGCATCTGAAGCAGATCGCGGTCACCGGCGAGAAAACCCATGCTAAATTGCTTCTTGATCGTGCCCGCGACCTCGCGGAACGTGACGCCGTTCTCGCCCGGCTTCGGGATCGTGAAGTCCTTTTCCGAATCGACGGGAATCTCTTTGAGCAATGCCTGCTTGCGCCACTGGTTTCCCGCTTCGACGGATTTCAGGTCGCCGTCGCGCCCGACCTCCAGCTTGCCGTTCAGGTAGCCGGTGATCTTTTCCATCATGAGGAACATCAGCTTGGTCACGGTCATCTGCGTGCCGAAGTAGAAATCCTCACTCGCCTCGGTGGTTTCCGCGGATTGGGTTTGCCCGAGTGCCGCGGCTGCCATGGGCGTGTCTTCGCCTTGCCCCCGCATTGCGTTCTGCGGCGTTGCAATGCCCTTCATCACGGCAAGGGCGGGCTGAAGATGGAATGTACCGATGGCGGTCACGTTGATCTCCGGAGACGAGAATCACCACTCAAGGCTGACTATCTCAGGTTGCATCAATATGGTTTACGGCCCGTTAAGAATTGCCGCGAATCCAAAGCCGGTGCATGGAACAATAGCGGGCTTGCAAGATCGCGCACCGGCGGCTTTGCTGCGGACGGGAGGTGCTTTCCACATGCAGTCCACCGCTATTTTCTGGCCGATGATCGCGCAGGTCGCCCTGACCATCGCCGCCTATGCCATCATGAGCACGCGCCGCATCGCCGCCGTCAAATCGGGCGAGGCGCGGGCCCGTGATTTCCGCATCCCCAGCGATCCGGAATCGAGCGCCAGCGCCGCGCGCAACGTGTCGAGCCAGTTCGAGCTGCCGGTTCTGTTCTATGCCGTGTGCCTGGCCTTCCAGCAGACCGGCGGAGCGGACCTCGTCGCCCTGGTCCTTGCCTGGTTGTTCGTCGCCGCGCGTATCGCCCATGCATGGGTCCACATGACGTCGAACATCGTTCTGATGCGCCGTCGGCTGTTCATCCTGGGCTTCGTCATCGTCATCGCGATGTGGGGATGGTTCGCGATCCGCATCATGCTCGCGGGCGGCAGTGCAATTCAGGTTTAGATCGAAACATCTTCATCAAGATGCGCGTTCGAGACGAAGTCGAGAGGCAGCGCTTCTTGATTCTGCTGCAACCTGAAATGGGCTAGGCCGCTTCCGCCTCGGGCAGGATCTCGCCCGCCACGTGCGTAATCGCGCCGGCCAGCGCGCCGAAATCGGGAAGCCGCCGGGAGGATTTGCGCCAGAACAAGGCGATGTCGCGATGCGGCACGGGCTCGGCGAACGGCGTGATTGTCAGGCTGTGCAGATGCGCGGTCTCGACCGGGATTGCGATTTCCGGCAGCAATGTCAGGCCAAGGCCGTTTGAAACCAGTTGCAGCAGGGTCGTCATAGAGGTGGCGCCGAAATTGACGAGCCGGCGCTCCTTGTCCTTCGCGCAGACCGCCAGCGCCTGGTCGCGCAGGCAGTGGCCTTCGTCGAGCAGGAGCAACCGGTCGAGCGCGACCTGGTCCTCCGCCAGCGGCGAATGCAGGACGTCGGCGCCGTTCGCGGCGCTGGCGATGAAGAACCGGTCGCGAAAGAGGTGCTCGGTATGAAGCCCGGCTTCGGCGATCGGTTCGGCGGCGACGATCGCGTCGAGCTGTCCTTCGACGAGTTCGCGGGTCAGCGTGTCGGTAATCGCCTCGCGCACCTTCAGGTCCAGTTTCGGAAAGCGCGCCTGAAGATGCGGGATCAGCTTCGGCAACAGATATGGCGCGATCGTCGGAATCATGCCGACGCGAAGATTTCCCACCAGCAGGCCGCGATCCTGCGAGACCATTTCCTCCAGCGACTGGACGTCGCCGAGGATGCGGCGGATGTGCGGCAGGAGCCGCTGACCGGCTTCCGTGAGCACCACCTTGCCATGGCGGCGTTCAACCAGCTTGCGCTCCAGCCGGGCCTCCATGTCCATGATCTGGGCCGACAGCGCGGGCTGCGAAATGTTGACCGATGCCGCCGCTTTTCCGAAGTGCAGGCTGCGCGCCAGGGCGTCGAAATAGTGCATTTGCTTGAGCGTGAGCTTCATAGGTTTTTCTTATCATCGAGATTGGAAATTACAATTTGAAATTATGGCCGGGCTGGCGCATCTGTAATTTGGAACTGTTCCAGAGAAGGGAGGCGTGCCGTGCGAATGCGCGGCATATTGCACGTCGGGTAACGACACCCGGAAGACATGATCATCATGTACGGAACAAACCCCAGTTAAATGCGGTCACAACGGGAGACAGTAATGGACGCGAAAGTTGATAAGGCGGGCGGTTGCCCCGTAATGCATGGCGGCAACACGCATACCGGCAGTTCGGTGATGGATTGGTGGCCGAATTCGCTCAATCTCGACATTCTCCACCAGCACGACTCCAAGACCAACCCGATGGGGCTGGACTTCGACTATCGCGAAGAGCTCAAGACCCTCGATATCGAGGCGCTCAAGAAAGATCTCCACGCCCTGATGACCGACAGCCAGGACTGGTGGCCGGCGGACTGGGGTCACTATGGTGGCCTGATGATCCGCATGGCGTGGCACGCTGCCGGTTCGTATCGCCTGGCCGACGGCCGTGGCGGCGCGGGGACCGGCAATCAGCGCTTCGCCCCGCTCAATTCCTGGCCGGACAATGTCAGCCTCGACAAGGCCCGCCGTCTGCTGTGGCCGATCAAGAAGAAATACGGCAACGCGGTCTCCTGGGCCGACCTGATTGTCCTGGCGGGCAATATCGCCTATGAATCCATGGGCTTTAAGACATTCGGCTTCGGCTTTGGCCGCGAGGACATCTGGCATCCCGAAAAGGACGTCTACTGGGGTGCCGAGAAGGAATGGCTGGCGCCCAGCGACGGCCGCTACGAGGACGTCGACGATCCGTCGACGATGGAAAACCCGCTGGCCGCTGTCCAGATGGGCCTGATCTACGTCAACCCGGAAGGCGTGAACGGCACGCCGGACCCGCTCAAGACGGCCGCTCAGGTGCGCGAGACCTTCGCCCGCATGGCGATGAATGACGAGGAAACCGTCGCACTGACCGCAGGCGGCCATACCGTCGGCAAGACGCATGGTAACGGCGACGCGTCAGCGCTCGGTCCCGACCCGGAATCCGCGGGCCCCGAAATGCAGGGTCTCGGCTGGGCGAACCCGAACATGGGCGGCAAGGCGGCCAATGCGGTGACGTCCGGCATCGAAGGCGCATGGACGACGAACCCGACACAGTTCGACATGGGTTATTTCGACCTGCTGTTCGGCTACGAGTGGGAACTGAAGAAGAGCCCCGCCGGCGCCAACCAGTGGGAACCCGTGAACATCAAGGAAGAGGACAAGCCGCTCGACGCGACCGATCCCTCCAAACGTCACAACCCGATCATGACCGACGCCGACATGGCCATGAAGATGGACCCGGCCTACAACGCGATCTGCCAGAAATTCATGGCCGATCCGGAGTACTTCAAGGACGCTTTCGCCCGTGCATGGTTCAAGCTGACCCACCGCGACATGGGCCCGAAGGCGCGCTATGTCGGTCCGGATGTGCCTGCGGAAGACCTGATCTGGCAGGACCCGATCCCGGCCGGCCCGACCAACTACGATGTCGGCGCCATCAAGTCGAAGATCGCCGATTCCGGACTGTCCGTGGCGGAACTGGTTTCGACCGCATGGGACAGCGCCCGCACGTATCGTGGCTCCGACATGCGGGGCGGCGCCAACGGTGCGCGCATCCGTCTCGCGCCGCAGAAGGATTGGGAAGGCAACGAGCCGGCCCGTCTCGCCAAGGTCCTCGGCGTTCTTGAGCCAATCGCGGCGGAATACGGCGCCAGCGTCGCCGACGTGATCGTCCTTGCCGGCAGTGTCGGCGTCGAGAAGGCCGCCAAGGCCGCCGGTTACGACGTCACGGTTCCCTTCAAGCCGGGCCGCGGCGACGCGACCGACGAGATGACGGATGCCGACTCCTTCGACGTGTTGGAACCGCTCGCCGATGGCTACCGCAACTGGCTGAAGAAAGACTATGCGGTCAGCCCTGAGGAACTGATGCTCGACCGCACCCAGCTCATGGGTCTGACGGCCAACGAGATGACCGTTCTGGTCGGCGGCATGCGCGCCATGGGCGCCAACTATGCCGGCACCAAGCACGGTGTCTTCACCGACCGCGAAGGCGCGCTGACGACGGATTTCTTCGTCAACCTGACCGACATGGCCAACAGCTGGGCTCCCGTGGATGGCGGCATCTACGAAATCCGCGACCGCAAGAGCGGCACGGCCAAGTGGACCGCGACCCGCATGGATCTGGTTTTCGGTTCGAACTCGGTCCTTCGCGCCTATGCCGAGGTCTACGCCCAGGACGATGGCGAGCAGAAGTTCGTCAAGGACTTCGTCGCCGCCTGGACCAAGGTCATGAACGCGGACCGCTTCGACGTCGCCTGATCGGCACCGGATAACGGAAAAACAAAAGCCGGCGCGGTCTCCGCGCCGGCTTTTTCTGTCATTGACCGTCGCCAATGGCTTCCACATCATTTCGGCTTACCGTCGGCGTTTCGCTGGAAGCACGGAGGCGATCATGGACAAGCAGCGCATCAAGATTGAGCAGCATGGCGGACTGGGCCTGGTCTGGTGCGCCGGCTGGCTGTTCACCCTGGGCTATATGGACCTGGGTTTCTGGAAAGGGGTCTTGGCAATAGTGATCTGGCCCTACTATCTCGGCGTCCAGATGGCCGTCCCGGCTGTAACCGGCTGAATAAGCCCGATCCCAAGGGCAATTCGCCTCGCATGCTTGCCAAGCGTCCGGCCGCTCTGTAACCACGCTCCAATTTCCAACGGAGCGAAAACCATGCGTCTTGGCGGACGAGTCGGCGCGGCCATCGAAGTGCTGCAGGACATTGCGGACCGCAAACGTCCGGCGGCGGATGCGCTGAAGGATTGGGGCCTTTCGCATCGCTTCGCGGGATCCGGAGATCGCGCCGCGATCGGCAATCTGGTCCATGACGCGTTGCGCAAGAAGCTGTCCACCGCGCACCTGATGAATGACGACGAGGGCAGGGCGCTCGCCTTCGGCACCTTGTGGCGACAGTGGAACGTGTCGCTCGATCAGATGCGTGAGGCCTTTGCCGACGACAAATTCGCACCCGAGATACCGGAGCAGAGCCTCGAAGCTGCAGCCAAGCGGGACTTCGCCTTCGCCAAACCGCATGTCGAGGCCGATATTCCCGACTGGTGCGCCGACTATTTCGAGGAGAATTTCGACGACGAATGGATCGCCGAGGCGGCCGCCCTGTCGGAACGTGCGCCGCTCGACATGCGCGTGAACACCCTGAAGGCGGATCGCGACAAGGTGCAGAAGCAACTCGCGAAGTTCGGCGCCAAGCCGACCGCCATCGCGCGGCAGGGTCTGCGCATCGCGGCGGGCAGGGGCGCTGCCCGGATGCCCAATGTCCAGTCCGAGCCCGCCTTCCAGAAGGGTTGGTTCGAAATCCAGGACGAGGGCAGCCAGATCGTTGCCGACCTCGTTTTCCCCCAGCCCGGCGAGCAGGTGCTCGATTACTGCGCGGGCGGCGGCGGCAAGACGCTCGCGCTTTCGGCTGCGCTCGACAACAAGGGCCAGGTTCACGCCTGGGACGCCGACAGGAACAGGCTTGCGCCGATCTTCGAGCGGCTGAAGCGCGCCGGCACGCGCAATGTGCAGGTCCATGCCGCCGATGCCGACCTGTCCCCGCTCGCGGGCAAGATGGATCGTGTGCTCGTCGATGCCCCATGCACCGGTTCGGGAACCTGGCGGCGCAATCCGGACGCGAAATGGCGGCTGCAGCCCTCGGCGCTGGAAAAGCGGATCGAGGAGCAGGCCGACGTGCTCGATAAGGCGTCAGCCTATGTGAAGCCCGGTGGCTTCCTGGTTTACGTCACCTGTTCCGTGTTCCCGCAGGAAAACGAGTACCAGGTCTATGCGTTCGGCGACCGGCACGGCGATTACGACCTGTTGTCGGCCGGCGAGGTCTGGCAGGATCTTTTCGGCTTCGACAAGCCGCAACCCTGGTCGGCGGACATGAAGTGCATCACCCTGACACCGCGTTCCACCGGGACCGATGGCTTCTTCTTCGCTGTCATGCAGCGGCGCAAATAACACCGGACAAACAACACCGCACAAATAACACCGAAAGTGTGAACCCGAAGCCGGTGTTATGCGTAGTACTCTCATTATGGCGAATTGCCGGAGGTTTCGATGCAGCATGTTCATGCCCGCAATAACGGGTGGAAGTGGGTTACCCTCGTTCTGTTCATATTCTTTGTCATGGCGGGAGGCTCCCTGATCGGCCTCACCTTCACGCCGGGCGAATGGTATGCCGGCCTCCAAAAACCCTGGTTCAATCCGCCGAACGCGATTTTCGGGCCGGTCTGGACCCTGCTCTACCTGATGATCGCGATTGCGGGTTGGCGCACCTGGCGGCGCGGCCCCGCCGGCCTTCCGATGCAATTGTGGTTCGGGCAGCTCCTGTTCAATTTCATTTGGACGCCTGCGTTTTTCGGCATGCACACGACAGGTCTTGCCCTGCTGGTCCTCACCGTCATGCTCGCGCTGATCGTTCTGTTCATTCAATTGACCTGGAAACCGGACCGCATCTCCGCGCTCCTGTTCGTGCCCTACGCCTGCTGGGTCACGTTTGCCGGCCTGTTGAACCTGTCGATCTGGTGGCTGAACTGACGCCACCGGGGACGGCCGGATAGGGAAAGATGACTTTTTCGATTGGATTTCGCGGCTGACCGCGCGAGTATTTCGCGGTCGATGCCGGACGTCCGGCGAAATCCCTATTCCCGACCCGGTCTGTCCCGATGCAATTTGCGCAGTTTCTCGATGATTTTACCGCCTACGAAAACATTTTCGGGCATCTGACCTACGTCCTGGCGATCGTCTCGATGATCATGCGCACCATGTCATGGCTGCGTTTTTTCGCGATCCTGTCCGGTCTGACCGCGCTCGTCTATTTCGGTCTCGTGCGCGGCGATTATGTCAGCGCGTTCTGGGAAGCCTGCTACGTGACGGTCAATGTCGCGCAACTGTTCCTGCTTTGGTACGAAAACCGCCCCGGCCAGTTCGACGGAGCCGAGCGCGACTTCGTCACCCGCGCGCTGATGGATCTGAAGCCGGTCCATGCCGCCAAGATGGTGCATCAGGCGCGCCACGAAACAGTGCCCGGCGGGCAGGTGATCGTCACCGAGGGCACCGTTCCGGACAAGCTTTATTTCGTCGTGTCCGGCAAGGTTCAGATCGTCCAGCACGGCGTCGTCATCGGAACCTGCGGGAAGGGAGACTTCCTGGGCGAGATGAGCCTGCTTTCGCGAGGCGAAGCCAACGCCACCGCGTCCACGCTCGAGCCTTGCGAGATGCTCGTCTTCGAGCGCGCGGCGCTGGAAAAGCTTGTCGCCAGGGTGGAGCCGGTCAGGCATGCGCTGCATGCGGGAATATCGCGCAACCTGCTCGAAAAGATCGCGCGCATGAACGCCTTTTCCGTGAGCGCAAACGCGCCGGAAACGGCATGATGACCGCGACAGGCCAGAGCGGCGTGACCGGATGACCGACGCCATGCTTCATTTCGAGCGTCGCGTCCGCGACTCCTTCGCCCGCCAGCCCGCCATGCAAACGATGGGCGCAACCTTGGCCGCCGTGCGAGAGGGGCACGTCGAAATCGTCATGCCCCACGATCGCAAACTCACGCAGCAGCACGGTTTCATCCATGGCGGCATGATCTCGGCAGCACTGGATTCGGCCTGCGGATTTGCCGCCTTGACGCTGTTGCCGGAGGACGCGGGAATTCTCACCATCGAGTTCAAGGTGAATTTGCTGGCGCCCGCCAGGGGAGAGCGGTTCCGTTTCGAGGGGACCGTCGTCAAGCCGGGGCGCACGATCACGGTGGTGGACGGCACCGCCCATGCCGTGACCGGGGAAACGACGAAACGCATAGCGACGATGACGGCCACCATGATGTGCGTGCATGGCCGCGACGATGTGAAGGATTGAAGATGAAGACAGTCGGAAACGCCAAGGTGCTCTACGTGATGGCGGCGGACCCCGAATACGGGCCGCATCTCAAAGCGCGTTTCGAGCCGCTGATCTGCGGCGTCGGACCTGTCGAGGCGGCGGTCAATCTCGCCCGCGCGCTCGCCGCCGGCAAGCCGGATGTCGTCGTGTCGCTCGGCTCCGCCGGGTCACGCACGCTGGAGCAGGCCGAAGTGTTCCAGGTCGCCTCGGTTTCCTATCGGGACATGGACGCGTCGCCGCTCGGCTTTGAAAAGGGAAAAACCCCGTTTCTGGACCTGCCGGTCGAGCTGGAGCTTCCGCATCGCATCGAGGGACTGCCCGCGGTGCGCCTTTCGACCGGCGGCAACATCGTGTCGGGCGCGGCCTATGACGGCATCGATGCCGACATGGTCGACATGGAGACATTCGCGCTCCTGCGCGCCTGCATGGGACATGACATACCGCTGATCGGCCTGCGCGGCGTATCCGACGGTGCCGGCGACCTGCATCACTACGACGACTGGACGCAATATCTCCACGTCATCGATGAGAAACTCGCCGATGCGGTCGACCGCGTCGAGGCGGCGATCGAGGCCGGCCTGCTGGAATGAGCACTGGAGAATTCGCGGTCCGGCCCGTCGGTCCAGCCGACATACCGGACCTTTGCGCGTTGCTGAACGAGATTATCCGCATCGGCGGGACCACGGCGATGGAAACGCCGATGACGATCGAGAGCTTTCTCGACACCTTCTTCCGGTCGCAGATCCAGATATCCTTCATGGTCGTCGAAGCTTCGGGTGGCGACCTGCTGGGGTTCCAGGTCCTCGCCGCCCATGAAAAGCTGCCGGAGGACTGGGCCGACATCGCCACCTTCGCGCGCGTTGGTTCGCAAACGTCCGGCGTCGGAAGCGCGCTCTTTGCGGAGACGCTGACCCAGGCCCGCCGTTTCGAACTCGCGGCCATCAACGCCACCATCCGCGCGGACAATGCCGGTGGCCTCGCCTATTACGATCGGATGGGCTTCGTGACCTACAAGGTCGACGAGAAAGTGCCGCTGAAATCCGGCCACCGCGTCGACCGCATCTCCAAGGGCTACCGCGTCATCTCCGATTAGGCCGCCACTGAGGCGGCGATGCCCGTCCGTTCGCGACTGCGTTCACTCCTTCGCGTCCGCTTCCGCCTCGGCATTTTCGGCCGCCCATGTGCCCGCCGCCTCCACCGCCACGGGCGTCGCGGTCGGCAGGACGCCGAGATAGCTCTCGGTGTCCGCGACCGGGACGGGCGCTCGCCGTGTCATGCGGTAGAGCGCGTAAAGCGCGATGGCCGCGAATGTCGTGCCCAGCACCACCCAGAAGGTGAAGGGCCCGAACCGTTCCATCCCGAAGCCGGTCGCCAGCGGGCCGGCGATGGCCCCGAGCCCAAAGGTGAAGACGAGCCCGCCGGACGCCGCCGGCATTTGCTCGGTGGTCAGGAAGTCGTTCGTATAGGCGAGGAATAGCGCATAGAGCGGCGTGGTCACGCCGCCGGCGATGAAGGCGGAGAGCATCAGGAACCACACCTGCCCGCCGGACAGGAACCCGACCGCGCAGAAGATGAGGCCACCCGCCGACGCCCCGAAGATCAATTGGCGCCGATCGACCCGGTCCGACAGCCAGCCGATCGGATATTGCAGCACCAGCGCGCCCGCGAACAGCATCGCGACGAACAGCGCGATCTGGTCCGCCGCCATGCCGATCTGGGAGCCGAACACGGCCCCCATGCCCGACTGGGTGGCGTAGATGCTGCCAAGCAGGAAGATCCCGACCGTGCCGAGCGGCGATTCGCCGAAAAGTTCGCGCAGCGGCATCGGCCGCGCCACCTCGGTCGTCGGCGTCCGGCTGGCCGACAGCAGGATCGGCGCAAAAGATATCGAGACCAGGATGGACGCGCCGATGAACAGCACCGACGTGCCGGCGTCGCCGAATGTCAGCAGCCATTGCGCGCCGATAATGCCCAGTGTCTGTGCGATCATGTAGGCCGCCAGCACCTGGCCCCGCGTCTCGTTGGTGGACGCATCGTTGAGCCAGCTTTCGGCGGTCACATAGATGCCCGACATGCAGAATCCCACCAGCAGCCGCAACAGCGTCCACGCCCAGGGCTCGGTCACCAGCGGAAAACTGATCAACGCCGCCGACATGAAACTGCCCAGCGCCGCGAAAACCCTCACATGGCCGACACGCCGGATCAAAACCGGCGTAAAGCGCGCCCCCGACAGGAAACCTGCGAAATAGGCCGAGGTGACGACCGCCAGCGCGGTCGCCGAAAACCCCTCGATCCCGCCGCGCAGGCCGATCAGCGTGAATTGCATGCCGTTGCCCAGCATGATCAGCAAGATGCCGAGCAGAAGCGCCCACACCCCGGACAATGTCTTGAACATGCGACGTCCCTTCGCGCACCGGGTAACTCATTCCCCTCAGTCAACTTCACCCGGACCGCCCTCTGCAACCTCCGTTCCAGCGCCGCTTGGGCGTTTGTTTACGACAAAGTGCCTGAAAAGGGGGACGGAGAGGGCAAAACGACCCGGTGAACCGTGTCGAGTGCTGAACGCGGAGTGCCGGATCCAAGTGGCGTCTTCTGGAGTACCCCCACCCTTCATCCCTCCCCACAAGGGGGAGGGAGGTCACCAACACTGAACGTCCCACTTCCCACGATGAGCCAGGCACGAACGGCGATGCGGCCGGCTTCCCTCCCCCTTGTGGGGAGGGATGAAGGGTGGGGGTCGTCGCGAAGCGACAATCAAAGAGTCCTCGCGAATTCAGTCCCTTGCGATCTTGTAGGCCAACGGGCACAAAACGATTTCATCCACCACCCCCAAACCTCCCCTCACAATCCCCGCACCAAACGGAGGCGCATGAGGCATGGAGTTCAACTGGCGCGGGGCGGTCGATCGCAATTGCGAGATCCTGTGCACGATCGCCGGGCGGCTGATCGTCATGGCCGGGATTCATGCAGGACGCACTGCCGACACCCTGCCGCGCCATCTCTATCTGCGCATCCTCGCCATCCTCCGCCCCGCCGAATTCGCCGCGCGCCGGCTGATCGCCATGGCCGCCTGCAAGCTGGTGGCGATCACCGTGCAGACGGCCACAAAGCGCCGGAGGCCGACACGAAACTCCGTCATCCCCGGATTTATTCCGGGGACCCATTCCGGAGACGCCGCCACCGCTTCGAAGACCGAGAACGAGGAGCCACTTTCGGTCATCGCCGGCGTTCTCCGGCTCGACGGAGCGGATCCTCGCGTCAAGCACAAGGGTGGCGTGCGTGATAAGACGCCGCGAAAAGCCGCCGACACCCCACAACCCGCCTTCGCCCTTTTTGACCCGTTCAAGCCCTTCGCCGAACCGTGGCTGACAGAGGCGGAAATCGCCGCGCTCGACAATCCTTCCGACGGAGTGTTCGTCCCGGCCTCGCGCCCGAACGAACCGGTCGATGCAAGGGCGCTTGGCCGGCGCATCCGCGCGCTCGCCAATGCGCTGGACGATCTGGACGGTCAGGCGCTGCGGCTGGCCCGCTGGCGCGCACGCCGCGCCGCCGGTTCCGGCCGGCCAATCCGTTTCAGCCCCTTCCGCCCCGGCTTTCCGCCCGGATGGAGGAAACGGCCCAAGACCGAGATCGAGGAGGTGCTGAAGGAATGCAACTATCTCGGTCTCGAGGCCTGGAACACGTCGTGAATGGGGAGGGGACAGCCAGGTTCTATGTGACCGGTTTCCGATAGGAAGCGCGGAGGCGTTGGCGCGTCCTTCCTCGCCCCGCTTGCGGGGAGAGGGATGCGAGGCTTCGCGAGCAAAGCGAGCGTTAGCCGCAGCTGGGTGAGGGGGAAGAGCACGGTATTGTGTCCTGTGTCCATCCACCGAGCGAGCCCCTCATCCGGTCCTTCGGACCACCTTCTCCCTGCTCGCGGGGAGAAGGAAGCGCAGAACTCAAGCCGCCCCACCACCTCAAATCCCGGTGGGCATTGCAGCGCAGCAATTGAAAGCCGGGCGGACTCGCATTAAAGCCGCTTCATGAACGCTCCCGACTTGACCATCCATCCCGAAAACGTCCTCATCATCGACTTCGGCAGTCAGGTGACCCAGCTCATCGCGCGCCGCGTCCGCGAAGCCGGTGTCTATTCCGAAATCGTGCCGTTTCAGTCCGCCGAGGAAGGCTTCGAGCGCCTCAAGCCCAAGGCGGTGATTTTCTCCGGCGGTCCGTCCTCCGTCCCCGACGAGGGCAGCCCGCGCGCGCCGCAGGCGGTTCTCGATTCCGGCGTGCCGATCCTCGCCATCTGCTATGGCCAGCAGACGCTGTGCCACCAGCTTGGCGGCACGGTCGAGGGCGGCCATCACCGCGAATTCGGCCGCGCCGATGTGGAGATCCTCAAGGAAAGCCCGCTCTTCGACGGCTTCTGGACCAAGGGCTCGAAATACCCGGTCTGGATGAGCCATGGCGACCGCGTCACCGAACTGCCGGAAGGCTTCGAGGTGATCGGCACCTCGCCCAACGCGCCCTTCGCAATCGCCGCCGACGAGAGCCGCAAATACTATACGACCATGTTCCACCCGGAGGTGGTACACACGCCCGACGGCGCCAAGCTGCTCGCCAATTTCGTCCACCGCATCGCCGGTCTGAAGGGCGACTGGACCATGGCCGCCTACAAGGAACAGGCCATCGCCGCGATCCGCGAGCAGGTCGGCGACCGGAAGGTCATTTGCGGCCTGTCCGGCGGTGTCGATTCCTCCGTCGCCGCCGTGCTGATCCACGAGGCGATCGGCGACCAACTGACCTGCATCCTCGTCGACCATGGCCTGATGCGCAAAAACGAGGCGGCCGAGGTCGTCTCGATGTTCCGCGAATACTACAACATCCCGCTGGTCCATGTGGACGCGGCGGACCTGTTCATCGACGCGCTGGAAGGCGAGGCCGACCCCGAGAAGAAGCGCAAAACCATCGGCCGGCTCTTCATCGATGTCTTCGAGCAAGAGGCGAACAAGATCGGCGGCGCCGATTTCCTCGCCCAGGGCACGCTCTATCCCGACGTGATCGAGAGCGTTTCCTTCTCCGGCGGCCCATCGGTCACCATCAAGAGCCACCACAATGTCGGCGGTCTGCCCGAGCGCATGAACATGCAGCTTGTCGAGCCTCTGCGCGAACTGTTCAAGGACGAGGTCCGCCTGCTGGGGCGCGAGCTGGGCCTTCCCGAACATTTCATCGGCCGCCACCCGTTCCCCGGTCCGGGCCTCGCCATCCGCTGCCCCGGCGGCGTGACGCGCGAGAAGATCCGCATCCTGCAGGAGGCCGACGCGATCTATCTCGAGGAGATCCGCGCCGCCGGCCTCTACGACCACATCTGGCAGGCCTTCGCCGTCCTGCTGCCGGTCCAGACCGTCGGCGTGATGGGCGACTACCGCACCTACGAATTCGTCTGCGCGCTCCGCGCCGTCACCTCCGTCGACGGCATGACCGCGGATTTCTACCACTACGACATGTCGTTCCTCGGCAACACGGCCACCCGCATCATCAACGAGGTCCGCGGCATCAACCGCGTCGTCTACGACGTAACGTCGAAGCCGCCGGGAACGATCGAGTGGGAGTGAGAAGCCCCATTTGACGGGTCCAATCTGATTGTTCGTGCATGACCGGCCACGGGTCTATAGGGACGACGGTTTCTGGTGCCGGGGACGGTAATCCAATGCGCTGTGGGGTCTCTTGGTGTTGTCGTGCATCCTCTTCCGGCTTCTGCCGCTTGTTTCCCCACCTCCGCTCCTCGGTTTTCCGAAGCATAGCGGAGGACTCGCTCGATGGGGGAGGATCAGCGACAAGATTTTGCTGTGCGTTCCCGCTGTCTGAAGTCGATAAATTAAAGGCTTGGATACCTTTTCCCGTCACGATTGCATTGACCAGAAACTACGGGATTTCGACGTGAACAGCGCCATTCATGAAGAGCAGGTCTTCGACCTTGCTCCTGTCGCCATGTGGATCGAGGATTTCAGCGGCGTTAAGGCGTTCTTCGATAAATGGCGCGCCGAAGGCGTGCAGGATCTCCGTGCCTATCTGAAGGAAGATCTCTCCCGCGTCGCCGACTGTTCCAGCGCGATCCGCGTGCTGCAGGTCAACCGCCGGACACTCGAACTCTTCGAGGCGAGGGACCAGGACCATCTGGTCTCCAATCTCGACTCGGTGTTCCGGGACGACATGCTGACCACGCATATCGAGGAACTGGCACAGCTCTGGGATGGCGCGCGCGAGTTTTCCAGCAACGCCGTCAACTACACATTGTCCGGGCGTCGTCTCGACATCCAGCTGCGCGGCTCCGTTCTGCCCGGCCACGAGGAGACGATGGACCGGCTCCTGCTGACCACCGAAGACGTGACGGCGCGCGAGGAAGCGCGTCGCCGCGAGGAAGAACAGCGCCGATACGCGGAAGGGATTTTCGAACACTCCCCCGTTTCGCTCTGGGTCGAGGATTTCAGCGCGATCAAGACGCTCCTGGAAGAAATCCGGGAACGCGGGATCACCGATTTCCGTGTCTTTACGGATGTACACCCGGAGTTCGTGCGCCAATGCATGAGCGAGGTCCGGGTCATCGGGGTCAACAATGCCACGCTCGAACTCTTTCGCGCGCCCGATCGCAAGACGCTGCTTCAACGGCAGCAAGAGATTTTCGGCGACAACACGGAGCAACATTTCCGCGAGCAACTCATCGAGTTGTGGAACGGCAACCTGCTGCATGGCAGGGAGGTGGTGAACTATGCGCTGGACGGGACGGAGCGCCACGTCCTGCTGCAGTTTTCCGTGTTTCCCGGTCACGAAGACGACTGGTCCCTCGTCCAGGTGTCGCTGACCGACATCACGGCACGAAAGAAGGCGGAAGCCTATCTGGAATATCTCGGCAAGCACGACGTCCTGACGAAACTTCACAATCGCGCTTTCTACACGGATGAACTGAACAGGCTCGAGAGAAAGCCGCTGCGTCCGGTTGCGGCGATCCTGATCGACCTGAACGGGCTGAAGGAAACCAATGACAGCCTCGGTCACGAGGCCGGCGACAACATGTTGCGCAGGCTTGGCGAGGTGTTGAACGAAGCGGTTTCGCAACCGAATTGCGCTGCCAGGATCGGCGGCGACGAATTTGCGATTCTCATGCCCGGAAGCGGCTGGCTGGAAGTTGCGGTGATGGTGGAAAACATCCAGAAGCTCCGCAAGATCAACAACCAGTTCTATTCCGACGCGCCGCTGGAAATCGCACTGGGCGCCGCTGTCAGCGAAGCCGGCGAAAACATGGAATCGGTCATCCGGCGTGCGGATTCACTGATGTATGCGGAGAAGCGGGAATACTATTCCGCCAAGCGGAAAGAAGCAGCCCGCAACGTCAACGCGGCCTGAAACGGAAGCGCGCCAGGGAATCCGCGCCACCCGGTGACTGCGCTATCGGGGAAATTCGGACCTTAAACGGTGTCGCGTAATGTAGCCGATTGTTCTGTTACAAAAAATACAACTCCAAGCATTCACTTGTTGCATTTCAGCCGGTATTGGAAGTCGGACGCTGCGGGGCTATCGGGTCGATGGCCTGTTGCATCAACGTCCAGGGAGGACCCGAATGGCTGACGCCTTTATCTGCGATTATGTCCGCACGCCGATCGGCCGCTTCGGTGGCGTTTTGTCTGCGGTTCGCACCGACGATCTTGGCGCGGTGCCCATCCGGTCGCTGATGGAGCGCAATACGGGCATCGATTGGGAGGCTGTCGAGGATGTCTATTACGGCTGCGCCAATCAGGCGGGCGAGGACAACCGCAACGTTGCGCGCATGTGTTCCCTGCTTGCCGGCCTGCCGGTCACGGTGCCGGGGACCAGCGTCAACCGGTTGTGCGGGTCGGGCATGGACGCCGTCATCATGGCCGCGCAGGCGATCCGGGCCGGCGAGATGGAACTCGCCATCGCCGGTGGCGTGGAAAGCATGAGCCGCGCACCCTTCGTCATGCCGAAGGCCGACGCCGCATTTTCGCGTCATGCCGAGATCCACGACACGACGATCGGCTGGCGCTTCGTCAACCCTGTCATGAAGAAGCAATACGGCGTCGATTCCATGCCGGAGACTGGCGAGAACGTCGCCGAGGAATTCAGCGTGTCACGCGAGGATCAGGATGCCTTCGCGCTGCGATCGCAGGCCAAGGCCGCCGCCGCGCAGAAGAATGGTCGCCTTGCCATGGAGATCGTCCCGGTCGAAATTCCCCAGCGCAAGGGCGATCCGGTTCTCGTCGATCGCGACGAACATCCGCGCGAAACATCCATGGAAGCGTTGGCCAGGCTGCGTACGCCGTTTCGCGACAACGGCACCGTCACCGCCGGCAATGCATCGGGCGTCAATGATGGAGCGGCGGCTATGATCATCGCCTCCGAGGCTGCTGCGAAAAAGCATGGCCTGACGCCGATCGCGCGCATTGTTGGTGGCGCGACGGCCGGCGTTCCGCCGCGTATCATGGGTATCGGCCCCGCGCCGGCGACGCGGAAACTCTGCGCCCGGCTGGGCCTGACGCCGCAGGACTTTGATATCATCGAACTGAACGAGGCCTTTGCCAGCCAGGGCATCGCGGTCCTGCGCGAACTCGGAATCGCCACAGACGCCGAACACGTCAATCCGAATGGCGGCGCGATCGCGCTTGGCCACCCGCTCGGCATGTCCGGCGCGCGGATAACCGGCACGGCGGCGATAGAGATGCGCGAACGCGGCGCAAAGCGCGCGCTGGCGACGATGTGCGTGGGCGTGGGGCAGGGCATCGCCGTCGCGCTGGAGGCGATCTAGGCGCTACCGTCTGGCGCCTAGAATTCCACTTCGAGTTCGACGATCTCGTCCGGTTCGGCCAGGGCGCCGTCTTCCCATTCCTTCATCAGCGGCCAGTCGAAGATGGTCTCGCAATAAGCGTCCAGCGGCGGCTCGAGGTCCACGGCATAGGTCCGGAACCGCGTGCAGACCGGCGCGTACATCGCGTCGGCGACGGTCGGGTTCACGCCGAACAGGAACGGCCCGCAAAATGTCGTCAGGCATTCGCGCCAGATCGCCTTGATGCGCTCCACGTCGGGCCGCGCGCCGGAGAAGATCTTGAAGGACTTGTGCCGTGCCTTGAGGTTCATCGGCAGGGCGGATCGCAGATTTGCGAAGCCCGAATGCATCTCGCCGGATATGGCCCGGCAATGCGCCCGAGCCACCATGTCGGACGGCCAGAGGCCCGCCTTGGGGCGAATTTCGGCGAGATATTCGGCAATCGCCAGCGTATCCCACACAGTCACGCCTTCATTTTTCAGGCGCGGCACCAGCACCGAAGGCGAAAGCAGCAGCAGCTCCTGGCGCATTTCCGGACTGTCGAGGTCTGCATGTTCCTCCTCGAAGTCGAGGCCGGCCATCTTGCACAGCAACCAGCCGCGCAAAGACCATGAGGAATAATTCTTGGAGGATATGGTGAGGACGGTTCCGCTCATCGATTATCCGTAAGCCTTTGTGACAATTCCGTGCTGGCATAATCTTCTCGCATCGCACACGAATTTGCACTAGCTTTTTTGCAGCGCACATAATCGGCGAGGACCGGAAGCCGCGAATGCTGTACCAGACCTATCAGTTGCAGGATGATTTCCTCACTCCGATACGCGATTTCGCGAACTTCATGACAGGCGGGCTCTATCGCCACATACCGGCGCCGCCGGGCTCGCCCATACGCGGGTTCGCCGCGGCCTGGGAACTGATCTCGCGCTACCGGTTGACGCATGAGCGCCCGGAGTTTGGCATAACGAGCGTTCGTGTCGGCAACAGGGACGTGCCGGTGACCGAGGAGGTCGCGCTGGACCTGCCATTCGGCAAGCTGCTGAAATTCTCCAAGGACGTCGATACCCGTCAGCCGCGCGTGCTTGTCGTCGCACCCTTGTCCGGCCATTTCGCAACGCTTCTGCGCGGAACGGTGAAGACGCTTCTCCAGGATCACGAAGTCTATATCACCGACTGGACGAATGCCCGCGACGTGCCGCTGGATGCCGGGGATTTCGGTGTCGAGGACTATGTGGACTATCTCATCCGCTTTCTGGAGGAGATCGGTCCCGGCGCGCACATCCTCGCCGTCTGTCAGCCCTGCGTTCAGGCGCTCGTGGCCGTCGCGGTGATGTCGGAGGAGAAGAACCCGGCAACGCCCCACTCGATGACATTGATGGCAGGCCCGATCGATCCGCGCGAAAGCCCGACCGAGGTCAACGAGTTCGCGGTTTCGAAGTCGCTCGACTGGTTCGAAACCTCGGTCATTTCGCGGGTTCCCGCGCGGTTTCCGGGCGGAGGCCGGGGTGTCTATCCGGGTTTTCTCCAACTCGCTGCGTTTATGGCGATGAATATCGACCGGCACTCCTCCGCGCACCGCAAGCTGTACGATCACCTCGCTGCGGGTGAAACGGAGGAAGCCGAGAAGATAAAGACGTTCTACGACGAGTATTTTGCCGTCCTCGACATGACCGAGGAATTCTATATCGAAACGATCGACCGTATATTTCACAAGGCCGAACTTGCCACCGGCGACTTCACCTATCGCGGGAAAAAGGTCGATCCCGGCGCGATCCGCCACACCGCGCTGCTGACGGTCGAGGGCGGACGGGATGACATCTGCGCGCTCGGCCAGACATCCGCGGCGCATGATCTCTGCAACACGTTGCGGCCGCATCTCAAGCGCCATCACCTGCAGGCCAATGTCGGCCATTACGGGGTCTTCAACGGAAAGCGTTGGGAGCGCGAAATCTATCCTGTCGTGCGCAACATGATCCTGGCCACCGACTGACTAACGGGTCGATCGGGACCGCTGCCATTCTCCCGCCACACCGTAGCGTGATAGCGCGTGATCAATGCCACATGGCTTTTCGCGTGATTTGCTTTAACTATCGGAATCAACGCATTCCCGCACACTGAGGATCAACTCCGTGTTCCAATCCTTTTTCCCCAAGCCGAAACTGTTCTTCCTGTCGGTCATTCTCTGGACCGCCGTCGCCATGACGCTCTGGTATGCAGGGGCGCATAACTGGGGTCAGTATCTCGGCCTCGGCGTGGCCTCCCCGGAAGACGAGACCATTGTCGGCATCCAGTACTTCTGGTCGCCATCCTTCCTCTGGCTTTACCTCTATTACGTCATCGCGGTCGTGATCTTCGCCGCCTTCTGGTTCAAGTGGTCGCCGCATCCCTGGCAATGGTGGTCGATTATCGGTTCGTCGGTGATCCTGTTCACCACCTATTTCGGCGTCCAGATATCGGTCGCCCTGAACAACTGGCGCCGGCCCTTCTTTGACCTCGTGCAAAACGCCTTCGAGGACGATTCGACGGTCACGGCGGTTCAGCTCTACGATCTGATCGGGGTTTTCGCGGCGATCGCCTTCATGGCGATTTTCGTATTCGTCGCGACCCGCTTCCTCGTCAGCCACTGGATCTTCCGCTGGCGCACCGCGATGAACGACTATTACATGGCCCGCTGGAAACAGCTGCGCCACATCGAGGGCGCCTCGCAGCGCGTGCAGGAAGACACGATGCGGTTTGCCGGCATCATGGAAGGGCTCGGCGTGTCGATGATCGATTCCGTCATGACGCTGATCGCGTTCCTTCCGCTGCTCTGGTCCTTGTCCAGCTACATCACGGAATTGCCGATTGTCGGTGACATTCCGGCACCGCTTTTCATCGCTGTGATTTTCTGGTCGACCTTTGGCACCGTGCTGCTTGCCGCAGTCGGCATCAAGCTGCCGGGGCTGGAGTTTCGCAACCAGCGGGTCGAGGCGGCCTACCGCAAGGAACTCGTCTACGGCGAGGACGATTTCGATCGCGCGCAGCCAATGACGGTCAGCGAACTGTTCGGCCACGTCCGCCGGAACTATTTCCGGCTCTATTTCCACTACATGTATTTCAACGTGTTCCGCTCGCTCTATCTGCAGGCCGACAACATCTTCGCCTATTTCCTGCTGATCCCCACCATCGTCGCGGCGGGCACGGTCGGCTTCACGTTCGGCATCATGCAGCAGGTCCTGACCGCATTCAATCAGGTCTCGAACTCGTTCCAGTATCTCGTCAATTCCTGGACGACGATCGTCGAACTTCTGTCGATCTACAAGCGCCTGAAAGCCTTCGAGGCGGCGATCACCGGCGAGGATCTGCCGGACATCGACAAGGAATGGCTGAAGATGCACGGCGCGCCGGACGGCGACGGTACGGAGACCGTGGGATCAGGCGTCTGATCCCACGCTGTTTCCGGTCGACGGGGTCGATCCCTCAACGGGGTCGGTCTTGGCATGGGATTCCATTTCCGAGTCGATCTCCGCGCCGAGCAGAATGACGAAAGCCGAAAGCCAGAGCCACATCAGCAGGATCACCACCCCGCCCAGAGACCCGAAGGTTTCGTTGTAGCTGGCGAAATTGCGCACATAGACGGAAAACATCACCGACGCGCCGAGCCACAGAAGACAGGCGATGGCGGCGCCGGGCGTGATCCAGCGCCAGCGCGTCTTCGGACGGTTCGGCCCGAAGCGATAGATCAGCGACAGGCCAAGGACCGCGAATGCCAACAGGATCGGCCAAGGAAGGAACGAGACGAACGTCTCGGTCCCGCGCGCCAGCGGAAGCACCGCGAAGACCGCCGGCAGGACAATCGTGGCTGCAATGGCCACGAGAAAGCCGACGATCAGGAAGAACGTCATGACGATTGTCAGCCAATACTGGCTGATGATGCTGCGGCGCTCCTTCACGTCGAAAGCGACGTTCAGCCCCGCGATAATGCTGCGAATGCCCTTGGACGAGGAGTAGATCGCGATCAGCACACCAGCCAGCGCGGCAAGTCCCAGGCCGCCTTCGCGCGATCCGGCGACCTCAGTCGCCTGTCCGACGATGATTGCGGCCGCCTGTTGGGGAAGCAATTGCCCGAAGCTTTCGAGTTGGTGAACGATCGTCGACGGCTCGGCGACCAGCCCGGCGATCGCCATGCAGGCGGTGATGCCGGGAAAAACCGCAAGCAGGCCGTAAAAGGCGATGCCGGCCGCTATCAGGCTGACATTGTCTTCTCCGACCTTCTGGAACACGCTGGTTCCTATATCGAACCAGCCGCGTGGGGGGATTTCGAGAGGCGAATTGGCGCCATGACCGCGTCCATGCATGAGAGGAGAATTCGCGCGCGCGCGTTCGGTTCCCTCTTTCTATGTCGCGCACTTCACGCAATGCGTTGCCATCGGGTCGATGGCGAGCCGGCCGTCGGGGATTTCGTTGCCGCATTCCTCGCAATAGCCATAGTCGCCCGAAGCAATGCGCCGTTCCGCCATCTCGATACGGATCATGTCGCGCTTGCGGGCGCGCTCCGCCGCTTCGGCCATGGCTTGCTGTTGCATCGCATCCATGCGTGAAAGACGGCCGACGGCAACCTGATCAAGTTCCACGGGTTGGCGCGAGTCGGCGCTCAGGGCGGAATAAGCCTCGATTTCGGCTTGTTTTTCCGCCAGTCGTGTCTTTGCCTTTGCCAGATCGACTGCCATATGCACAGGCTATGCAAATCATGTGCATGGAACAAGGGAGAGCAAATTCGTGATCTGGTTGATTGCAGGCATTGTCGTGTTTCTCGGCATTCACAGCGTGCGAATGGTCGCCCCCGGATATCGCGACCGGATGATCGCGCGATACGGCGAAAATGCCTGGAAGGGCATCTATTCGCTTGTCTCGCTGGCGGGCTTCGTCCTGCTCGTATGGGGATATGCCCAGGCACGGCCCGATGCGGCGTTTCTATACGAGCCGCCCGTCTGGATACGGCATATAGTCATGCTGTTCATGCTGGTGGCCATGATCCTGCTCGTCGCGGCCTATCTGCCGGCCGGACACATCAAGAAGCGGGTCAAGCATCCGATGATAACGGCCGTGAAGGTCTGGGCTTTCGCCCATCTGCTTGCCAATGGCGACGCGGCTTCGCTGATCCTGTTCCTGTCCTTCCTGGCGTGGGCGGTGTGGAACCGGATCGCGGTCAAGCGGCGTGGCGATCCGGTCTTCGGGACAGTATCGGCACGCTATGACATCATCGCGGTCGCGGTGGGCACTGTGCTCACGGTCTGGTTCATCATGCAGCTTCACGCCTACCTGTTCGGCGTTTCACCGCTTTGAGGTCGTCGCGGTCTGTTCCGCCCCCTTTCTTTTACCGCCAAAACTTATAAAAGCGCACAGCACGACAAGAGACAGAAACGGCAGCATTCATGTCCGACGACAGTTTTATCCGCGAGGTGGAGGAAGAACTCCGCTCCGATCGCCTGAAGGGTTTCTGGGACCGCTTCGGCCCGATCCTCATTGGCGCAGCGATCCTGGTCGTGGTCGCGACGGCGGGATGGCGCGGCTATGAGTATTATGTCGACACCCAGGCCTCGGCCTCGGGCGACCGGTTCCTTGCAGCGCTCAATCTCGCAAATGACGGCAAATCCGACGAGGCGCTCGCCGCTCTCGAAGCATTGGAGGGCGACGGGTTCGGCGCCTATCCGGTCCTTGCGCGCATGCGCGCGGCGACAGTCTTGCAGGAAAAGGGCGATTCCGCCGGCGCCGTCGCCGCTTTCGACGCCGTTGCCGCGGATAGCTCTGCGCCTGTTGCCGTACGCGACATCGCGAATATCCGCGCCGCGTTCATTCTCGTCGACAGCGGCACGGCTTCAGACGTGGCCCAACGGGCCGAAGCCCTGTCCTCCGATGACAATCCGTTACGCCACGCGGCCCGGGAGGCGCTTGGCCTGGCAGCCTGGAAGGAAGGACGTCTCGCCGATGCCAAGGTACTGTTCCAGCAGATCGCGGATGATCCGGCGGCGCCGCGCAATGCGCAGCAGCGCGCGGCCATCATGCTCGACCTGATCACTGCCTCTGGCGAGGTCTCCGAAGGGTGAGCTTTACCGTCGCCATCGTGGGGCGGCCGAATGTCGGCAAATCGACGCTGTTCAACCGGCTCGTCGGGCGAAAGCTCGCGATCGTCGATGACACGCCGGGCGTTACGCGCGACCGCCGCCTCCATTCCGCCAAGCTGTATGATCTCGTCTTCGACGTGATCGACACGGCGGGGCTCGAGGTCGGGCATGCCGATACGCTTCAGGGGCGCATGCGCTCCCAGACGCTGCACGCCATCGATGACGCGGATATCGCGCTCTTCATCATTGACGCCAAATCCGGCTTGACCCCGGACGACCGGACATTCGCCGAAATCCTGCGCAAGTCGGGGAAACCCGTCGTGCTTGTCGCCAACAAGGCGGAAGCGCGCGGAGCCGAGGCGGGCCTTTACGACGCGTTCGAACTCGGACTGGGGGAACCGGTCGGCATTTCCGCCGAGCACGGCCTCGGCCTCGCCGATTTGCGTGACGCCGTCGTTTCCGCTGTCGGCGAAGAACGCGCGCTGGCCGACGACGATGACGAGGAAGATATCCCCGAAGGCGGTCTTGTCGGCGAGGACGTGTCCGACGAGACCGATGAGGAAATCCCGTCCTACGACGCCACCAAGCCTCTCAGGATCGCCATCGTCGGGCGACCGAATGCGGGCAAGTCGACGCTGATCAACAAGCTGATCGGCCAGGACCGGCTGCTGACTGGCCCGGAAGCCGGGATCACCCGCGATTCCATTTCCGTCGACTGGGAATGGAAGGGCCGCAAGATCAAGCTCTTCGACACGGCCGGCCTGCGCCGCAAGGCGCGCGTTCAGGAAAAACTGGAAAAGCTGTCGGTCGGTGATGCGTTGCGGGCGATCCGCTTCGCCGAAGTGGTCGTCGTCGTGCTGGATTCGCAGATCCCCTTCGAAAAACAGGATCTCCAGATCGCCGATCTGATCATCCGCGAGGGCAGGGCGCCGGTTATCGCCTTCAACAAGTGGGACATGATCGAAAACCGCCAGGAAGCGCTCGCCGATCTCCGCGAGAAGACCGATCGGCTGCTGCCGCAGGTGCGTGGCATCCGTGCGGTCCCGATCTCCGGTCAGACCGGCGCCGGTCTCGACAAGCTGATGGCCGAGATCGCAAGCACCCACGAGGTCTGGAACCGACGCATCTCCACGGGCCGTCTCAACCGGTGGCTCGAGGGCGTGGTCGCGCACCATCCGCCGCCCGCCGTGGCGGGACGCCGGCTCAAGCTTCGTTACATCACGCAGGTCAAGATGCGCCCGCCGGCATTCGTCCTGTCCTGCTCGAGGCCGGACGCCATGCCCGCCTCTTATCTGCGCTATCTGACCAACACGCTGCGGCAGGATTTCGAGCTGCCGGGCGTGCCGATTCGCATGATGACGCGCACCAGCGACAACCCGTTCGCGGGACGCGCCAAGAAAAAGCGCTGACCCCGAACACGGGTGATCTGTTCCGAATCCGGACGCCTTATTCTGCCCATTAACTCGCTATCAAGGTTAATCCAGCATTGTGATGAACAACCTCACGTAGGGTTGCGTCAGTCACGGAGTTTGTCAGTGGGTAGATCGACGTCTTTCGGCCTCCGCCGCCTCATGGCCCGGTTCTCGGTGCCGGCGGTTCTGGCGACCGCATTCTTTGTCTCCAATCCGACCACGATCGCCTATCAGGACATTTCCGGCCTGTTGGCGGGTGCCGACGGAAACGGCGAGCGCTGGCGTACATTCCTGGTCGAATCGGCGGCAGGGTCCATCCAGCAGGCCGAAGCCATGTTCGATGTCGATCCGACGGTCACGGGTTCAATCGCGTCATCCGGCATCGACATGCCCGGCATTGGCCGCGTTGTCATGACGCCGCTCAAGCCGGAGAAAGCCGCCACCCCCGACGAAGAGCGGATCAACCGCGCCGAAAAGACGGGACGCATCGTTACCGTCGCACCGAGCGCACCGCCCAGGGATTTCTCGGCGGGTTCCGTCCTGGAACGCCACAGCCGACTGTTCGGTCCTCCGACGGACGGGAGCAACCTGATGGCCTTCGCCAAGCCGAAGATCGGCGGCAAGGAAATCCAGATAGCGACAGCATTCCACAAGCGCGCCGATCCGGCGCGCGATTCGCAAGTACCGGTGATGCTCGCCAGCCTGATTACCAACGACCAAGCCGATTCGCTCGCGACCGCCTATGCGCCGGCCAAGCCGGATTTCGCGCGTCAGTCTCCCTTTCAAAGCCTGCTGAAAGAGCCTGAGTCGGACAAGCTGGGACGCTTTATTCCGCCAGTGCCGCGCAGCGACCATCCCTGGGCGCGTACGCCGCTGCCCGCCGTCGTGTTTACCGCGAAGGAACAGAAATGCCTCGCCGAGGGCATCTACTTCGAGGCGCGCGGCGAGAAGCTGGAAGGGCAGGCCGCGGTGGCGCAGGTTATCCTCAACCGCGTGCGCAACCCCACTTTTCCCAACACCGTGTGCGGCGTCGTCTACCAGAATGTAACCTGGCGCAATCGTTGCCAGTTCTCGTTTGCCTGCGACGGCAAGAAGGAACGCATCAATTCGCCGAGCCACTGGAGAACGGCGAAGGACATCGCTATGGCCGTGTCCGCGGGCAAGATCTGGCTCGAGGACGTAGGATCTTCGACTCATTATCACGCGGTTTACGTGCGTCCGCGCTGGGCGCGTTCGATGCAGCGAAAGACGCGTATCGGCCTGCATATCTTCTACCGCACCTATGGCGGCGGCTGGAGCTAGAACCGCTTCGCGCCGCGGGAGTCGGCGTCATATGGCGTCCATGGCCTGCAAAAGAGACTGCGACCATTTGCTATGATGGTCGTAAGTCTCTGAAAAAACATCATAAAAACACTGTTTTCGCATGTGCAAACGCGCCTTGACTAGCCAAGGTGGCGAAACTATGTTGCGCCCGACTTCACCGGGGTCTCCGTAATTCTGATGTTCAAACCCGACAAGGCCGATGGCACACGATAAGTCGCCAGACCTGCCGGGCGGAAACGCACAGGATAACGAGGACCGCGAAGCCGGCGAGGTTGGCGATCTCGAAACCCGCCGAAAGGCGTTGGATACGGCACTGGCCTCCAGGACAGCAGCCGATGCCAAGGGTAGAAGGGATAGCAGGACGAGCGGCGGATCCGGTTACGCCAACGCTCTCAGGTTGTCGAGCGAGTTCATCGCCGGCATTCTGGTCGGAGCGGGCATCGGATACCTGATCGATCGTCTGGCCGGAACGGCGCCATGGGGCATGATCGTGTTTCTGCTCCTCGGTTTCGTCGCCGGCGTATTGAACGTACTTAGATCCGCCGGTCTTGTGGCAGATCCAGAGCAAAGCACACGGTCCGGCGACAAACCGGGCTCGAATCAGGAATAGCCGCGCGACGCGCGACAACCGAGGGGTATTCGGTGGCAAACGATCCGATCCACCAGTTTCAGATCTCGAAGATCATTCCGATCGAAAACGTCGGCGGTCTCGATCTGTCCTTTACCAACGTGTCGCTGTTCATGGTCATCACGGTCGCCGTGACCTCGGCGTTCCTCTATCTGACCACCGCCAATCGCGGTCTCGTGCCGGGCCGGCTGCAGTCGATGTCCGAGATGGCCTACGAGTTCGTGGCCTCGATGTTGCGAGACGCGGCGGGCACGCAGGGAATGCGCTTTTTCCCACTCGTTTTCTCGCTCTTCATGTTCGTGCTGATCGCCAACCTGTTCGGCATGTTCCCCTATTTCTTCACCGTGACGTCCTCGATCATCGTGACTTTCGCGCTGGCGATGCTCGTGATCGGTACGGTTGTCGTCTACGGCTTCATGAAGCACGGCCTGAAGTTTCTCGGCCTGTTCGTGCCGGAAGGCGTTCCGGGTCTCCTCGTGCCGCTGGTCGTGATGATCGAGATCATCTCCTTCCTGTCGCGCCCGATCAGCCTCTCGGTCCGTCTGTTCGCCAACATGCTTGCCGGTCACATCACGCTGAAGGTTTTCGCGGGCTTCGTGACTTCGCTGACCGCCATGGGCGCGCTCGGTATTGGCGGGGCGATCCTGCCGCTGGCAATGACGGTCGCGCTTACCGGCCTGGAATTCCTCGTGGCATTCCTGCAGGCCTATGTCTTCGCAGTGCTCACCTGCATGTATCTCAACGACGCATTGCACCCGAGCCACTGACCAGTTAACCGGCGGCGCGCCGCCAAGTTCATCCGCAATTTCTCATCCAAAGGAGTTCATCATGGAAGCGGAAGCAGCAAAGTTCATCGGTGCAGGTATTGCATGCCTCGGCATGGGCGGAGCCGGTATCGGCCTCGGCACCATCTTCGGCAACTACCTCTCCGGCGCTCTGCGTAACCCGTCGGCTGCCGACGGCCAGTTCGGCCGCCTGATCTTCGGCTTCGCCGTGACGGAAGCTCTGGGCATCTTCTCCCTGCTCGTCGCGCTCCTGCTGCTCTTCGCAGTCTGATCGCAGCGCGCAATGACACCGGCCGGGTCTCCCGGCCGGATCGCTCCAGGATAAAGCGCGGCACTGCCGCGCCAATCTCCGTTAAGGGACGCCCATGTTTGTAACCCAGGCAATAGCCCAGGAAGCCGCCCACGGGGCTGCGGAAGTGGCGCACGGCGCCGCTGAAAGTCACGGTGGAGGCTTCCCGCCTTTCGATTCGTCGACTTTCGCATCGCAGCTCTTCTGGCTCGCGCTGACCTTCGGCTTCCTCTACTGGTTCATGTCCAAGGTCATCGTTCCGCGTATTGGCGGCATTCTCGAGATGCGCCAGGACCGGATCGCGCAGGATCTCGACAAGGCGCACGAGCTCAAGGCCGAGGCCGATGCTGCAATTGCCGCCTACGAGCAGGAGCTCGCCGAAGCCAAGGCATCGGCCAACGAGATCGGCAACAAGGCCCGTGACACCGCCAAATCCGCGGCGGAAGCGGAGCGCCAGAAGGTCGAAAAGAAACTGGCCGAGCAGCTTTCCGAAGCCGAGGCACGTATCGCCCAGATCCGGGACAAGGCCATGGCCGATGTCGGCTCGATCGCCGGCGAAACCACGGAAGCCATCGTTTCACAGCTGATCGGCGGCTCGGTGACCAAGGCCGAGATCGACAAGGCGCTGAAAGCGTCGGAAGGCTAAGGAAGGCACCATGGCAGACGCAACATTCTGGGCGCTGATCGCTCTCGTCATCTTCCTCGGTATCGTCAACTACATGAAGGTGCCGGGCACGATCGCCACTGCCCTAGACAATCGTGCGGAGAAAATCCGCAACGAACTGGAAGAAGCCCGCAAGCTGCGCGAAGAAGCGCAGGCCCTGCTGGCCGAATACCAGAAGAAGCGCAAGGAAGCCGAGAAGGAAGCCTCCGACATCGTCGATGCGGCCAAGCGCGAGGCTGAGATGATCACCGCCGAGGCGAAGCAGAAGACGGACGAGTATGTGACCCGTCGTACCGCGATGGCCGAGCAGAAGATCGCCCAGGCGGAAGCCGATGCCATGGACGAAGTCCGCGGCTCTGCTGTCGACATGGCGCTGGCCGCCGCGACGCAGATCCTTGGCGAAAAGGTTTCCGGCAAGGCGGCGACCGATCTGTTCAAGCAGTCCCTGGACGAGGTCAAGACGCGGATGAACTGATGCGCCGGAGCTTCTCCAGCAAATCGATCAGGCCGGGCGTAAAGCCCGGCCTTTTTTATACGCTGTGCCGGAGCGGTGCGAAGGTGAAGCGGTGGACACGGGCCACGCCGCCATGCGCGGCGATCTGGTCGCGATGCGCCTTCGAGGCATAGCCCATATGCCGTTCCAGCCCGTATTGCGGATGGTATGCGCCGAGCCGCACCATCATCCGGTCGCGTGTCACCTTGGCGATGATCGAGGCGGCGGCGATGGACAGTGACCGCCCGTCCCCCTTGATTACTGCGCGCGGCGGGGCGCGAAACGTCAGGCCGGGTGGAATGTCACGCCCGTCGAACAGCGCGCTGTCGGCTGTGAGCGCCAGGCTCGTGACAGCTGTATGCATCGCGGCGAGGCTCGCCCGCAGGATATTGCTCGCATCGATCGAACTTGAACAGCGGCTAGATACGCTGACCGCAAGGGCCTTTTGCATGATTTCGTCATGCAGGCGGTCCCGGTCGCGTGCCGTTAGTTTCTTGGAGTCGTTCAGCCCGTCCGGCAGGTCCTCGGGGTCGAGGATCACTGCCGCTGCGACGACCGGTCCCGCCAACGGGCCTCGTCCGGCTTCGTCGGCACCGGCCACATGTCGGTGGCCATCGCTCCAGTAGCCTGTCTCGATTCGAAAATCCGGCACCGGCGGCAGGTCGATGCCATCGAGCGGAAGCAGGAGAGAACCGGGAGGCGTGTTCGTGGTGGTCATGGTGCGGCGACACATACCACGAAACTCTGTCACGCTCTCCCGATTCCCTTTGCCTTGACCCCGTTGTGCACTGGATCCGGGCGGGGTGGATCAGGCAGGCATCGGTTCGGGGTCACACTGTCGGGCGGGCCGGGGGATGGAGAGGGGACGTCGGCCCGTCCGACAGATCACAGGAGACTGAGTTGCTCACTCTCCGGTTTCGGTGGCTCGAACAGGTCGGTGCGCAGTTTCAGGCGGGTGGCGTTCAGCCCGAGACGTTTGCTCGCCAGTTCGAAGCGGCGTGCGATCTGCCAGGCATAGGGGCCGGTCCCGCGCATGCGCTTTCCCCATTCGGCGTCGTAATCCTTGCCGCCGCGCATCGAGCGAATCAGCGACAGGACGTGCCGGTAGCGTTCCGGGTAATGGCGCAGAAGCCATTCCTTGAAGACGGGCGCCACTTCCAGCGGCAGGCGTAAAAGCACGTAGCCAGCCTCGCGCGCGCCCATGCCGGCGACGGCATCGAGTATCTTCTCGATCTCATGGTCGTTGAGCCCCGGGATGATCGGCGCAACCATCGCCGATGTGGGAATGCCCTGATCCGTGAGAATGCGGATCGCCTCCAGCCGTTTCGACGGCGTCGAAGCCCGTGGTTCCATCGTGCGCGCCAGCCTTCGATCCATGGTGGTCACCGAAAGCGCCACCTTGGCGAGGCCCTTTTCGGCCATGCGCGCCAGTATGTCCGCATCGCGGGTGACCAGATGCGATTTGGTGACGAGCCCGACGGGGTGATTGTGCCGCTCGAGGACCTCGAGAATGGAGCGCATCAGCATCCAGTCGCGTTCGATCGGCTGGTAGGGATCGGTGTTGGTGCCAATGGCGATCGATTTCACCTTGTAGCCCGGCTTCGTGATCTCCTTTTCCAGAAGCTTCGCCGCGTCCGGTTTGGCGAACAGTTTCGCCTCGAAATCGATGCCCGCCGACAATCCCATATAGGCATGGGTCGGCCGCGCAAAGCAGTAGACGCAGCCATGCTCGCAACCGCGGTAGGGATTGATCGACCTGTCGAAGGAAATGTCCGGCGAGGTGTTGCGCGTGATGATCGTGCGCGCATGCTCGGTCTGCACTTCCGTCTTGAAGGGCGGCAAATCCTCGAAGCTGTTCCAGCCATCGTCGAAGACGTTTCGGGAAAGCGGTTCGAACCGTCCCGACGGATTGACCGCGCTTGCCCGGCCGCGCGTCCGGTGCTCGTGTTCGCGCAATCCGGACCGCGCGATCAATCGATTCGCGTTGTCGGTGCCCTGTTCGGCCGAACCCGAAAATGCCGTCCTGTCTGCTGCTGCAATCACGTCCATCTCATGTCTCCCGGAGGGTCATGGAATCGCTTCGTTCGATGACTTTATTCCTATTCGCAAAAAGAGAACAATACAAGAACAAAATTCGGATCGCTTGCATTCCGGCCGCGACAGGCTCTAAGCAGGCGGCATTGGGGGAACGATGGTCACAATCCTTTTTTTCACGCACAATCAGGCACATTTTCTGGCGCATTCGCTGGCGCCATTGGTGCATGACGCGATCGAGGGGCACATCTCGGAAGTGATCGTTGTCGATGCCGCCTCGACCGATTCGACGGCGTCCATCGCGGATGCCGCCGGGTGCAACGCGGTCGAGGCGGGGACGCCCCTGCGTGACATCGTTTCCGGCGCACGCGGCGACTGGCTGATTGTGATCGAGCCGGGTGCTCGGCTGGCGGATGGATGGAACGGAGCGGTGATGGATCACATCATGCGGCCCGATGCTTCCGCCGCATGTTTCACGCCGGCGAAAACCGGCAATTGGCTGTCGCGGGTGTTCTTCCCGATCACGGGCAGGCGCGGTCCGTTGTCACGCGGATTGCTGATCTCGAAGACCCAGGCGCTGGCCAATCTGGCCGCCGGGGCGGTAAACGCCGAGGATCTCGTGCGCGGTCTGGCATTGCGGCCGCTCAAGTCGGAAATCGCGATGCCGCCGAAGCCGAAAGCCTAGGCGGATTTTCCGCCGCCGCGCCGCAGGTGCTCGTCAAGGCGCGGCATGATCTCCACGAAATTGCAGGGCATGTGGCGATAGTCGAACTGCGGCTCCAGAATACCGTCCCAGGCGTCCTTGCACGCTCCCGGCGACCCCGGCAACACGAAGACGAAGGTCTGGTGCATCAGTCCGGCTGTCGCCCGCGACTGGATGGTGGATGTGCCGATCTTGTCGTAGGAGATACGGTGAAACAGGGCGGAAAATCCGTCCATGCGTTTCTCAAAAAGCGGTTCCAGCGCTTCCGGTGTCACGTCGCGGCCGGTGAAACCGGTCCCGCCAGTGGTGATGATAGCCTCGATATCGGGGCTGTAGGCCCAGTCCGAAACCTTGCCGGCTATCGTGTCGCGGTCGTCGGTGACAATGGCGCGGTCCACAAGGATGTGGCCGGCCTTTTCGATACGTGCCGCAAGCGTCGCTCCCGACTTGTCGTCCTCCAGAGAACGTGTGTCGGAAACCGTCAGAACGGCGATACGCACCGGTATGAATGGGCGGCTTTCGTCGATGCGGCTCATGCGCCTTCTCTCCCTGAGGGGCCAGTTCTGCCCGTCTTGATCCACCAATCCGGGTGGTCGCGCAAGAGACGTGACGCCGCATCGCGTGCTGTATCGCCGTCGGGATAGATTGCAAAACAGGTCGCTCCGGAACCGGACATGCGCGCCAGAAGAGGATTGGTCGCGTCCAGCGCAACAAGGCAGTCTCCGATGGCCGGCGTCAGCCGGATGGACGGCGCTTCGAGGTCGTTGCGGGTTTCGCGCGCGAGCCAATCCGCGAGACCATGCGGTCCGGGCGCGATATTGGCCTGCGGAAGGGGAGCGTTGTCTTTCCAATCCAGCGCCTTGAAGACTGCCGGCGTGGATATGTGGCGGCGCGGATTGACGAGCAGGATGTCCAGCGCCGGCATGCCGGGAAACGGCTCCAGGTCCTCGCCGATTCCGCGCGCGACAAGGGGCGTTGACGCCAGGCACATCGGCACGTCGGCCCCCAGGCTCACCGCCTGGTCCCGGATCGTTTGTTCGAGGTCATCCAGGCGCCACAAGGCCGACAGGGCACGCAATGTCGCCGCCGCGTCGGCGGACCCTCCGCCGATACCGGAACCGGTCGGCAGGTTCTTTTCAAGCCTCACATTGACGGATGGGGCCGCCATTCCGGCCTTGTCTGCGATGTCGCGCAGGAAATCGCGTGCCCGGATCACCAGATTGCTGGATGGATCCTCTCCGGCGAGCGCCGAGGCTTCCGGGCCCTCGACAACGAAACCGTCCTTTTCCGCAAGCGCAACCGCGATCCGGTCGCGGATATCCGCGAAAACGGCGAGCGTTTCGATCAGGTGATAGCCGTCCGGGCGTTGGCCCGTAACGTGCAGGGCGAGATTGATCTTCGCCGGCGCGTCAATCCAGACAGGCTCACTCATGACGTCAGGCGGACAGGAGAATGACGCTGTCAGCCGCCATTGCCGGCATCGGGAGACGCAGCGGTCTTGCCCATCGCACCATCGTCGATACGGCTCTCCGCGATCTGCGGTTCGCCGCCCGGCGTTTTGCTGGAGGCCAGTTTCGCTTCGATGTGCGCGGCATCGGCGGGTTCGATCTCCATGCCGAGCGCCTGCTCCCACTGATAGGTGGCCTCCAGCTTCCGGCCGACGCGCCAATAGGCGTCGCCGAGGTGATCGTTGATCGTGGCGTCGCGGGGGCGCAGATCGGTTGCCTTTTCCAGTTCGGTGACCGCTTCCTCGAAGCGTCCGAGCCGGTAATAGACCCATCCGAGGGAATCGACGATATAGCCGTCGCGCGGCCGCCGCTCGACCGCCTTGCGGATCATCTCGAGCCCTTCGTCGAGATTGATGTTCATGTCGATCCAGGAATAGCCGAGATAGTTGAGCACATCCGGCTGATCGGGCGACAGTTCCAGCGCATGCTTGAATGCCGCTTCGGCCTTGTCCCACTGCTTGATGCGCTCATAGGCGATGCCCATGCGGTAATAAAGCGGCCAGAAGGTCGAGTCCGATGTGTCGATATGGGCAATGGCGCGCTCATAGAGCGCTGCGGCCTCCTCGTACTCCTTGAGCGAGGCATAGACGCCTCCCAGCGCGAGATAGCCCCTGTATTCGTCTGGATCGGTCTCGACGGCAGCCGCGAGGATTTCCTTTGCTTCCTCGTTGCGGTCGATATCCGCGAGGTTCAGCCCCTTTTGCAATTGGGCGATCCGGCCGTAGGACGAATCCGCGGGAATTTGCTCGTAGTAGGAAATCGCGCGCTCGGTCAGCCCGAGCCGCTCCGAAATTCCGCCGAGTTCGAAATAGATCTGCGCATTTTTTGGCGCGAGCACGCGCGCCATCTCCAGATAGAGTGCCGCGAAACTCTCGGCTCCGTCGCGATTGATCGCGGTGCCGACATTGAACAGGATTTCCGCGGCGCCGGATGCCGGATCGGCGATGCGCAATGCCTTGCGCGAGATATCGGCGTCTTCCGGCGCCAGCGCCAGGAGCGCCGGATTGGCGGGTGCGATCTCCAGAGCCCGGTCGAGCACGGAACGGGCTTCCTCGATCTCGCCCTCACGGGCGAGGAGACCGGAAAAGGCTTCCGCCATCCGGATATAGGTCTGCGGCGAGGCGCTGCCGCCAGCGGTGTTGTCCATTCCGAAGCGAAAACGCTCGATAGCGTCATCCTCGCGCCCGGCCGCATCGGCGATGAGCGCCCCGTGATAGGCGGTGAACAGAACGAACCAGTCGGGCCCTTCGAGTGAGTCGATGGTTTTGAGCGCATTGTCGGGTTCGCCCGCGCCGAGCTTCGCCCAGGAGCGCATCACACCGGTCAGGAGCCGTTCCAGATCGCTTTCGAAGGTCAGGATCAGGGCGCTGTCGGCGAGGAGGAAGCGCCGCGAGCGGATCGCCTCGATACCGAGAACGACGCGCGAAACGCGCTCGATCTGGGGATCCTTCTTGAGTTTCTCCGCGATCGGCAGCGCTTCGTCGAACTCGCCATTGGTGATCAGCGCGAGCAGCAACTCCTGCTGGAGGGCGGCATTGTCCGGGTCGTAGCGAAGCGCTTCGGTATAGTAGGTGACAGCGGCATCGAAGTCGTTTTCGGCACGTGCGGTTGCCGCCGCAAGGAAGGCACCTGACAGCGAATCGGCCGGGCTAAGCTGGTCTTTCGGTCCCCGCTCGGCCGATGCCGGGAAGGCCGCCAGGCCGGCGGCGAGAAGAAGGGCGGGGAGTGCGAAGGACCGTTTCATCGAATTCCAATCCGGGTTGCCGGTTTCATGGCGCGTTCGCGCACCAAATCACCGTGCGAGAATGGCCTTTTTATGGTGTCCGCGCAACGCGGCCGGATCGGCCGGCGCGCCGGTCAGTTGATCCGCGATATGCAGAACTCGACCACGTCGAGAAGTGCGTTCTTTTGCGGTGACGGTTTGAGCGGTGCCAGAGCGTCGCGCGCGATCTCGCCGAAATGACGCGCGCGCTGGATCGTGTCGGGCAAGGCACCGTATTTCAGCATCATGCCACGCGCTTCCTCGAGGGCTGCGTCGTTGTTCTCGCCGTTCTCGATAGCGTTCTTCCAGAATGCGCGCTCGGTATCCGTGCCGCGCCGGTAGGCGAGCACCACGGGAAGCGTGATCTTGCCCTCGCGGAAATCGTCGCCCGTGTTCTTGCCGAGGTCTTTCGCGTTGCCGCCATAGTCGAGCGCATCGTCCACCAACTGGAACGCAAGGCCGAGATTGAGGCCGTAGGAACGCAGTGCCGCCCGATCCGATTTGGAGGCATTGGCGATGATCGGACCGACCTCGGCCGCGGCCGAGAAGAGTGCTGCCGTCTTCGCCTTGATGACCGCGAGATATTCGTCCTCGGTGGTTTCGAGGTTCTTGGCTGCCGCGAGCTGCATGACCTCGCCTTCGGCGATCACCGAAGCTGCGGAGGAAAGAACGTCCAGCGCATCGAGCGATCCGACTTCCACCATCATCTTGAAGGCCTGGCCGAGCAGGAAATCGCCCACCAGGACGCTCGCCTGGTTGCCCCAGATCATGCGGGCGGTCGGCTTGGAACGGCGCATGTCGCTCTCGTCGACGACATCGTCGTGCAGGAGCGTCGCGGTGTGCATGAATTCAACGCTGGTCGCCAGCTTCACATGGCCTTCGCCGCTGTAGCCGAACATGTCGGCGGCGGCGAGAGTGATCATCGGACGGAGGCGCTTGCCGCCGGACGAAATCAGGTGATTGGCGACTTCCGGAATCATCTCCACATCGGAGCCGGCCTTGGAGAGGATCAACTCGTTGACCCGCTGCATGCCATTTGCGACGAGATCGACGAGATCACTGATTCCCGCCGGTTCCTTCTTGTTTTCACCGAGTGCTACGACGACGCCCAAAACAAAGTCTCCAGATTGCGGGGCCACATTATGAATTCCGCTTTTGGCGGGCAAGCGGCGAATTGGCGCGTTAGGCTCTTCGTTTTCAACAGAACGGCGAAGAAATCTTGTAGCGCCGCGCCGCGCGGCCTATCAGGGGGTCATGGAAGAACTGTTGCGTACAAACAACCCCGTCACGCTGTCTTTTGTCGAGTCGCTGATGCGCGAGGCGGGGATCGGGGTTCTCGTCGCCGATGAGAACATGTCGATCATGGACGGTTCGCTCGGCATCCTTCCGCGCCGCGTTCTCGTCGAGGCCGATCGCATCGAGCAGGCGCGCCGAATTCTCCGCGATGCCGGTCTCGAAAACGAACTGAAAGACTGAACGGCATATGGCCGGGCCGGTCATAGACGGTATCGAGACGACCATCGATGCGTTTCATCGCGATGGCTTCCGCCTCGTCCAGCCTGCAAAGGGCGCGCACAGATCCGGCATCGACGCAATGATCTTGGCGGCAAGCCTACCTGACGGCTTCTCCGGCACGCTTGCCGATCTCGGCGCCGGGGCGGGTGCGGCGGCCTTTGCCGTCCTCGACCGCTACCCTCGGGCGACTGCGGTGCTCTACGAGAAATCTCCGCTTATGGCCGCATGCGCTCGCGCAGGGCTGGCGCTTGAAGGCAACGAGCATCTGAAAGACCGGGCGCAGGTGATCGAGGCTGATGTTTCGCTTGACGGCAAGGCGCGGGAAGCCGCCGGCCTGCCGCGGGAACGCCATGACTGGGTGATCGCCAATCCGCCCTTCAACGACCCGAGAGACAGGGCCACGCCCGATCCGGAAAAGGCCGGCGCGCATGTCATGCAGCCGGACCTTCTCACCCGCTGGATCAAGACCGCATGCGCCATAGCGCGGCCGGGCGCGGGACTGTCGATCATCGCGCGGCCGCAATCGGTCGTCGAGATACTGGAGGCGATGAAACGCCGTTACGGAGCGATATCGGTTCTGCCGATCCATCCCCGCGCATCGAAACCGGCGATCCGCATCGTCGTTTGCGGCATCAAGGGAAGCCGGAAGCCCATGGAATTGGCGCCGCCATTGTTCCTGCATGAGGATGACGGCGGCAGGAAGGTCACCGCGAGGGCCTATGCGGTCACGAATGGAAAAGCAGCGCTCAATCCCTGGCAGTAGTTCACGATTTGCGGTGCAGGGCGAACAACTGGGAGTTTCGGCAAAAATCGGGTGGGGTATCTCCCGCGCCCTCAAGCCAGCGCTCGCAAACATCGCTGTCGCGGCACAGAAGGCAGGAACGGGCGGCGGATTGCAGCCTTGCGCCGTCACCCTCGAGGCCGACCGACTCGATATCAACGTCAAGGCGCTTCATCATCGCACCCATCAGGTGAGCCTGACGGTCCATTCTTTTGCCAATGTTCGCCAACAGTCCCATAATGCTTTCCTTTCGAATTCGATGTCGAAAGAATTGCAGCCGTTCGCGCGTTCTTCTTTGATCTAAGACAAGGAAATCGCGGGTTCGGTTCGGAGACTTGCCTACTCTTCCTTTTCCCGCGCGATCTCCCGCCAGCCGATATCGCGGCGGCAGAAGCCTTCCGGCCACTTGATCAGGTCGACTGCCTGATAGGCCGTTTCGAGAGCGGCGGTAACGGTCTTGCCCGTTGCGGTGACGTTCAGGACGCGGCCGCCATTGGCGACGAGATCATCGCCCTTTGTTGCAGTTCCGGCGTGATAGATGGTGACGCCGTCCGGCAGGTCGATCGACTTGGGCAGCGAGATGACGGATCCCTTTTTGGCCGAGGCGGGGTAGCCCGGTGCGCACATTACGACGGTGGCGGCCGCATCGTCGCGCCAATGCACGCCCATTGATGACAACACGCCGTCCGCGGCCGCTTTCATCAGGACGAGCAGATCGTCCTTCAGCCGCGGCATGATCACCTGGCATTCCGGATCGCCGAAGCGGACATTGTATTCGATCAGCTTGGGGCCGGAACCGGTCAGCATCAGCCCGGCATAGAGAATGCCGGTGAACGGCATGCCCTGTTCCGCCATGCCGCGCATGGTGGGCCGGATGATGCTCTCCATCGTTTGCTCGATCAGAGCGTCGGACATGATCGAAGCCGGCGAGTAGGCACCCATGCCGCCGGTATTCGGCCCCGTATCGCCTTCGCCGACACGCTTGTGGTCCTGCGCGGTCGTCAGGGGCAGGGCCGTCTCGCCGTCGCAAATGCAAAAGAAGGACGCTTCTTCGCCTTCCAGGAACTCCTCGACCACGACTTCCGCACCCGCTTCGCCGAAAGCGCCCTCGAAACAATCCTCGATTGCCGCGAAGGCCTCCTCCAGGGTCATGGCCACGGTCACGCCCTTGCCGGCGGCGAGCCCGTCGGCCTTGATGACGATCGGGGCACCCTGCTGGCGAACGTGGTTCTTTGCCTTCGGCGCATTGTTGAAGCGCCCGTATGCCGCGGTCGGGATGTCCATCCGGTCGCACAGCGCCTTTGTGAAGGCTTTGGAGCCCTCAAGTTGAGCGGCGGCCGCGCTCGGACCGAAAACCGGGATGCCCGCCGATTTCAGTGAGTCCGCGAGCCCGTCCACCAGCGGCGCCTCCGGGCCGACGACGACGAGGCCGATACCGTTGACGCGGCAGAAATCCACCACCTTGCCGTGGTCCGTGACGTCCAGAACGACACATTGGGCCACGTCCGCGATACCCGGATTGCCCGGCGCGCAGAACAGCGTCTTGAGGAGAGGGGAGGCCGCCAGTTTCGCCGCCAGCGCGTGTTCGCGTCCGCCCGATCCGATCAGCAAAACATTCATGGTCCGCTCCGTCTTCGATGCGGTTGCGGTACGGTCTGGGCCGCGCGCGGTCAAGCCGCAGGGCCCGACCCTTGACCTTTGTCCGCAGGCTTGTCACCAGTGCGACCATGCAGGACACCATCCAGTCGCGTGGAAGTCAGGGCCGGGTCGCCGATGCGCCGTCCGGCCATTGGGTCTATCGCGCGCTGCCGCGCCGCCACTGGCCCTATGCCCAACTGGCGCGCTGGGACCGTCCGATCGGCTGGTGGCTGTTGCTGTGGCCATGCTGGTGGTCGGCTGCGATGGCGGGTCTTGCCGGCGCAGGAAACACGGCACTGGCCTTCGCTCCGTTTCCCGATCCCTGGCATCTCGTTCTGTTTTTGATCGGCGCGGTCGCGATGCGCGGCGCGGGCTGCACCTATAACGATCTCGTGGACCAGAAGATCGACGACCAGGTGGCGCGCACCCGGTCGCGCCCGCTGCCGTCCGGACAGGTGACCCGCCGGCAGGCCTGGATATTCCTCGTGAGCCAGGCGCTTGTCGGCTTCCTGGTGCTGATCCAGTTCAACCTTTTCGCCATCGGCTTCGGCATTCTTTCGCTGATCGTGGTCGCGGTCTATCCGTTCATGAAGCGCATCACCGACTGGCCGCAACTGACTCTGGGACTTGCCTTTTCCTGGGGCGCATGGATGGGCTGGGCCGCGATCTACGGCTCGGTCTCGCTGGCGCCGGCACTGCTCTATCTCGGCTCAATTTTGTGGGTGATCGGTTACGACACGATCTATGCCCATCAGGACAAGGAAGACGACGCGCTTGTCGGTGTCCGCTCGACGGCGCGGCTTTTCGGCGAGAACACCAAGCCGTGGCTCTTCGGTCTCTATTCCGGCTCGCTCCTCCTGATCGGCGGCGCTTTTTGGGCGGCCGGGCTTCCGCTGCTCGCTTTTGTCGGCCTCGTGGCGGCAGCCGGGCACATGCTCTGGCAGATCCGCATCCTCGATATCGACGATGCGGATCAGTGCCTGAAACTGTTCAAGGCGAATACGGTGGTGGGTTGGCTCATCTTTACCGGCATCCTGGCCGGCGCACTGGCCGCCTGAAGCTCAGTCCCGCGCGATAATCTCGACGCCGTCGAGCACCATGCGGCATCCGAGCGTGCCCATGCGGCGACGCGCAAGGAAGCGCGGGCGGCGTTCGGTGAACATCGCGTGGTGCCGGCGCGCATGGCTCTTGTCCTTGATGACGTTCCGAGCGCTTTCGTCGAGCGTACGCGTAACGCCATCCTCGTCGACGATCAGCATCGGAAGGCCGAGAAGGTCTGACCATGTCTGCCAGTCCCTTGCGATGCCTTCGAGGTCGTGACCGACGAAGAGCGGCACGCAAAGTTCCGGATCGTGATGCATCAGTTCCAGCGTAACCAGCACGTTCTCCGGACCGGTATACATGGCCCGCGCGGCGACGCCGGAAAAGGCGTTGACCGGCAGGGCTATGTTGAGCGGCAGACCGGAGACATCCAGTTGGCGTTTCAGCACGCAGCCGTTCTGGTTCACGGTTATGTCCACATCGCCTGCGGCGTTGCGGGTCGCATAGACCAGTTTCTGCGGGAGTTTTGCCGGGTCGAGCCTGAATTCATGCCCGGCCCATACCGGTTGCGCACCAGTAGCCATGTTTGACGCCTCGTCTGTTCATCCTGAGAGTTGCGGGCGTTTTCGCCTCTGCGTCCCTCGTTCCCTGTTCACCGGCCATTATTGTTGTTCTGTCGGCCGGCTTGGATGTCACACTAGACGGTGTGCCCTGACTACGAGCTAAGAAACAGCGTTAAAAAAGGCTGATCTTTTAAATGGTTAGCAAATTGGAATCATGCAGTTTCAAATGCGGACGAGTCCCGCAACGGCACAATTTTAGCGCGGGTCTCAGATCACCTTGCCGGGATTCATGATCCCTTCCGGATCGAAGTCCTTCTTGATGCGCCGCATCAGGTCGAGCGCGACCGGAGACTTGACCTCGGCCAGTTCGCCCCGCTTCATCTGGCCGATTCCGTGCTCCGCCGAAATCGAGCCGCCATGCTTGCCCACGATCGCGTGGACGGCGGGGGTGATCACCTCGGTCAGCGTCAGGAACACCGCCTTGTCGGCGCCGACGGGCTGGGAAATGTTGTAATGGATGTTGCCGTCGCCGATATGGCCGAAGGCGCAGATGCGCGAACCCGGCTCGATTGCCAGAACCGCCTTGTCCGCTTCGGCGAGGAATTCGGGGACACGGTCGACCGGGACCGAAACGTCGTGCTTGATCGAGCCGCCTTCCGGTATCTGGCTTTCCGACATGCCCTCCCGCAACCGCCAGAAATCGGCGCGCTGCTGAAAGCTCTCGGCGATGGCGCCGTCGAGGATCAGCCCGTGCTCCATGCCGTGTTCCAGCACCCCATCCAGCGTGGCGCGTGCATCTTCTTCCGAAATTCCCGACGAGATTTCCATCAGGACGTACCATGGATAATGCGTCGACAGCGGATCGCGCACGTCAGGCACGTGCCGCGTCGTGAAATCGACACCGATCCGCGCCATCAGTTCGAAGGCGGTGAGACCGGTTCCGGCGGAATTGCGCGCCCGGTCGAAAAGGGCCAGCGCTTCCTCAGGCGAGGGAAGGGCGACAAAGGCCGTGGCCCGGCCGGCGGGCTTCGGAAACAGTTTCAGGACCGCGGCAGTGATGACGCCGAGCGTGCCTTCCGCGCCGATGAACAGGTTGCGAAGGTTGTAACCGGTATTGTCCTTCTTGAGCTTGTTGAGATCGTCGAGGACCTCGCCCGTCGGCAGCACGACTTCGAGACCGACACAGAGGTCGCGCGCTACGCCATGGGCGAGCGCGCCGGTCCCGCCGGCATTGGTAGAGAGGGTTCCGCCGATCTGGCAGGACCCTTGCGAGCCGAGCGACAGCGGAAAGAAGCGTCCCGCGTCTTCGGCGGCTTCCTGCACAGCCTGCAACACGATACCGGACTCCACCGTGATCGTGTTGCCGGCGGGGTCGATCTCGCGGATCCGGTTCAGCCGGGAGGTCGACAGGACGATCTCGTCACCGCTCTTGTCCGGTATCTGCCCGCCGACCAGTCCGGTATTGCCGCCTTGCGGCACCACCGGTGTCTTCGTCTCGTTGGCGAGTTTCAGGATCGCGGCAACCTCTGCCGTCGATCCGGGTTTCACGACGGCGGCTGTCTTGCCGGTCCACCGGCCACGCCATTCCCTGAGATAAGGCGCGGTGTCCGCATCATCGGTCAGAACGTTGTTTTCGCCGCAGATTTCGACAAGGCGCTTGATCAGATCCGTCTTCATTTTTCTCCCCTGGGTGCGGCCGCCCGCGCCAGGCGGTCGTTGATCGCCTCTCCGAGCCCGTTCGAAGGGATCGGCTCGACAGCGATGGTCGCCGCGCCGGCGGCGTCCAGCCGGCTCATGAATTCGAATAGATTGGCGGCTGCCTCCTTCATGTCGGCGGCCTCCGACAAGATGAGGACCTCTTTCGCGGCGTCCGCGCCCGCGATGCGCACCGGCCCGAAACCGAGCAGCGCCTCTCCCGGCGCGACATGATCGGCATTGAGGCGCATTTGTGCGCGGGGCGCGTAATGCGAGGCGAGCATTCCGGGTGCTTGGATCGCTGCATTCGCCTCGGCGCGCACCAGGCTGCGTCCGACCACGGCCTCGATCTCCTCTGCGGCGACGCCGCCCGGACGAAGCAACCGGACCGTCTCGCCATCGACCTTCACGATTGTGGATTCGACGCCAACAGCCGTCGGACCGCCATCGATCACCAGCGGGATCGCGTCGCCGAGACTGTCCGCCACGGCCTGTGCCGTCGTCGGGCTGATTCGTCCGGAGCGGTTGGCGCTGGGCGCGGCGAGGGGCCGGCCGACAGCCGCGATCAGCTCCGCGCCGAAGCCCTGCGGCGCGCGCACCGCGACCGTATCGAGCCCTGCCGTCACAAGCGGATGAATGGCGTGCTCGTCCCTGAGCGGCAGCACCAGTGTCAGCGCTCCGGGCCAGAAAGCGTCGGCCAGTTTGCGTAACAAGGGATCGAAGGATGCGAAGCGTTCGGCCATCGCAATGCCGGTCACGTGGCAGATGAGCGGATTGAAGGAAGGGCGTTGTTTCGACTCGAAAATCCGCGCCACTGCCTGGCCGTTGGTCGCGTCGGCGGCAAGGCCGTAAACCGTCTCCGTCGGGATCGCGACGACCTCGCCCGCAAGCAGCGCCGCACGCGCCTCGCGCAGGGCGTCTTCGCCCGCGTTCAGGATGCGGCACACGCGCTGTTTCGGCATCGGTTCCATGGCGCGACTGCTACACCCCGATCCGGGCGCGTGCAACGGCCCGCTAACGGTCGCTAAAATTTGAGCGAAATCCAAAACGGCGCTTCAAGACGGTTTTGCTAGGGTTCCGGCTGGGTGATGAGAAAACGGGGAACAAACCGATGAGCAGATTTGGTATATTCGCATCCGCGACCTGCGCGGCCGCCTTGCTCGCATCCGCGCCGGCCCATGCCGATTATGTGATCGAGGAAGACCCGGCTTTTCCGTCGGTGCTCTTCGTCGAATTCGACACCACCACCACGCCGAAGGTCTATCTCGCGCCGTCGCCGGGCAGCATCGACATGACCGTCATCAATGGCGGTGACAATCCCGGGCAGATCGATGCGTCCACGACCGATCCGACCTCGCCGGACCTGCAAAACGCGGATCAGGCATCGACCGATCAGGATGCGGACGAGGAAGAGGACGACGAGGATTTCGACGACGACCAGACCGCGTCCACTGCGCCGATCGAACAGCGCATCGAGGATCGCCTCCGGGAACTGGATACGAGTGATACGGCCGTCGAGGATTTCATCATCGAGCGGACGATCGAGGACAACATCCTTAGCGATGCGGACCTGCTTCGCTGATTCAAAGGCAACACGGCAGCGAAAACGCCCGCGCCAGTCGCGGGCGTTTTCGTTTCGGGGGATCGAACCGGGCTTAGTGCATTTCAGGTTGCAATAGAATCACAATGCGTTGCCTCTCGCCTTCGGCTCGAACGCGCATTCCGATGCTGATGTATCAACCAAGACCTGAATTGCACTAGCCGGCAATCTTCGAGAAATCGGCGAGCTTGCGTGTCGTCGCGCGCAGCGAAGAGAGAAGCCGCAGGCGGTTGACGCGGACGGCCTGGTCGTCCGCATTGACCATCACGCCCTCGAAGAAGGCATCGACGGCGGGACGCAGTTCCGACAGCGCAGCAAATGCCTCCGCATATTCCTCTTTCGCGATATGCGCATCGACATGGCCGGAGACGGCTTCGAGGACATTGGCGAGTTCGCGCTCGGCGGGCTCGCTCAGCAAGGATTTGTCGATCGCGGCGTCGAAAGCGCCGTCGCCGTCCTTCTTTTCCTCGGCGGCGAGAATGTTCAGCGCGCGCTTCGTGCCGGCCAGCAGGTTCGCGCCGGCCTCTGTTTCGAGCATCGCGCCGAGGGCCTCGACCTTGCGCACGACGATCAGCAGGTCGTCGTCCTCCGGCGACAGGATCGCGTCAATCAGATCGTGGCGCGCGCCGGAATCGCGGAGATAGACCTTCAGGCGGTCGTGGAAGAAGGAGAGGAGGTCGTCCGCAGCAGGCAGTCCCTGAAATTTTTCCGAGATCAGATCGCTCGCGGACAAACGGCTCGAGTATTCGCAGATTGCCTCATAACCTTCCTCCCCAATGTATCCAATTTCTCCAAAAAATACATCTTCGTCCAACGCGATAGAGGCCAGAGCATACGTCACCAACTCTGCTTCCGGTGGCATTTCGCTTTCTCTGCATGGCGAGTCATATCCACCGGGAATAACCAGATTATAGTCCTCACCGCTTTCGACATACGGAAGCGCCCCGCGCCGGTAGTTCAACGCAATAAGATTTGCCAATTTAGGGTCTCTATAGTTCCGGCGAGATTGTTGAATGCCAAAATTTCCAAGCGCAAACCGTATCCTATTCTCCAGCAGTATCCGGATCACGCCCAGCGCCGCTCGTCTGAGCGCATAGGGGTCTTTCGAGCCGGTCGGCTTCTCGTCGATGGCCCAGAAGCCGGTCAGCGTGTCGAGCTTGTCGGCGAGTGCGACGGCGATGGCGACCGGGCCGGTGGGCACGTCGTCGGTCGGGCCGAGCGGCTTGTAGTGATCTTCAACGGCCTTGGCGACGTCCGGGTCCTCGCCCTGCAGTTCGGCATAGATGCGACCCATCGCGCCCTGCACCTCCGGGAACTCGCCGACCACCTCGGTGGTCAGGTCCGCCTTGGCGAGCATGGCAGCGCGGCGGGCCTGGGCGGGCTCCGCGCCGACCTTCGGCGCCAGTTCTTCGGCCAGCTTCGCGATACGCGCGACGCGCTCGCCCTGCGTGCCGAGCTTGGCGTGGAAGGTGACGTTCAGCCGGTCGAGCTTCGCCATACGCTGGTCGAGCGGCTTCTTCAGGTCGAGGTCGAACTTTTCCGCCGAGGCGGTCAATTCGCCGAGGTCGGGCAGGTCGGACTGATCGGTCTTCCAGAAATGCAGCGCATCGGACAGGCGTGCGCGCACGACCTTGCCATTGCCGTGGACGATCTCCTTGCCGCCGTCCGACGCCTCGATATTGGCGATGAGGATGAAGCGGTTGGTGAGCTGTTGCGTCTCCGGATCGCGGCAGACGAAGCATTTCTGGTTGGTCTTGATGGTCAGCCGCACCACCTCGTCCGGGATTTCCAGATAGTCCCGCTCGAATTCGCCCATCAGCACGACGGGCCATTCGACCAGCCCGGACACTTCCTCCAGCAGCCCGTCATCCTCGACCAGCTCGACGCCCTGCGCGAAAGCGAGGTTGCGCGCGTCCGTCGCGATGATGTCCTTGCGGCGTTCCGCGTCGAGGACGACATGCGCCTTTTCCAGGCTCGAGACGTAATCCTCGAAACGGCGGACCGTGATCGGTTCAGGCGCGTGGAAGCGGTGGCCGCGCGTGACGTTGCCGGCGACGATTCCGTCGACCTCGAAGGCGATGACTTTCGTCTCCTCGGTCTCCGGTCCGAAGGTGCACAGGATCGACTGCAGCGGCCGCACCCAGCGCAGCGAACCGGGCTCGCGCGATGCCTTGCCCCAGCGCATCGATTTCGGCCAGGGGAAGTTGCGGATGATGCCGGGCATGATGTCGGCGATGATCTCCTCGGCATCGCGGCCGGCCTTCTTGATCACCGCGACATAGAAATCGCCCTTCTTGGGGTCCGAACGGATTTCCGCCTCATCGACCGAGGAAAGCCCCGCGCCGCGCAGGAAGCCGGCGACGGCCTTTTCCGGCGCGTCAGTACGCGGCCCCTTGCGTTCCTCCGTGATATCGGCCGACCGGGCGGTCAGGCCGCGCAGGTCGAGCGCCAGGCGGCGCGGCGTCCAGTATTCGCGCGCGCCCTCATAGGTCAGACCGGCATCGACCAGCGCGTCCGTGACGGCTTTCCTCAGATCGCCTGCCGCCTTGCGCTGCATGCGGGCGGGGATTTCTTCGCAAAAGAGTTCGAGCAGGAGGTCTGGCATGGTGGGTCCGGCGTAATCGGAAAAGCATGATCGGAAAGGGCTGTCGCGGGGCGAATAGCAAGCCCGCGTTGCGATGTCACGCGGTCAGGCGCATTTGCGGCCTACCAGCCGCCTCCGCCGCCACCGCCTCCGCCGCCCCCGGAGAAGCCGCCGCCGCCAGAAAAGCCCGACGACGAGGATTTCGGCTGCGGAAGCGAGGCGGTGAAGCTGTCCGACATGGAGCCGGCGAGGCCGCCCAGCGTGTCGCCGACACGACCGGTGTCGAACGGGCCGCTGCCGCGATACCAACCGGGCCCGTGATAGGCGACGGCTGCCGCCGCACCGGCGGCCACCGCGGTTGCCAACCAGGTCTGGAATGCCTTCGACCACTGATCCTCGACATCGAGCGCGACGGCGTAGGGCAGCAGCTTCTCATAGTGCTGCGGCGACATTTTCGGCGCGCCGGCCATGTTCATGCGGTCCTTCTCGGCGACGGTCAGGTACCGCTTCAGCCCTGCTATCTCGTCGGAACGTTGTGCACCGAGCTTCGTCGGCGCGCCCATCAGGAAGAAGAACAGCACGTTGAGCATGACCAGCGTCGCCAGCGCACCGACAAGAAGCGGCTTGTCCAGCACATCGATGAGACCGGATGCGGTGAACAGGCCGGAATTGACGACGAAGGCGCCGACGAAGAACAGCATCATGACGAGCTGCAGCTTGCCGCCGAAACCGGAACGGGCGCGTTTTCCGAGATTGATCGCCAGGATGGTGAAGACGATGCCGATGATGCCGGCGGGAACGGCGAAGCCGATCGTCGCGTCGCTCAAGCGACCCAGGGCGAGGGTGGCGATGATCGTCACGATCGACAGGATGGCGCCCGGTACGATCCAGCCGATGTTGAACTTGTAGAACACCGAGCGGTGTTCCTTCTCCATGGCGGATTTGAACTTGGAGGCGAGCGATTTCACCTTCGTGCCCGTTGCCTTGGAGACGGTGAGGGAACCGCCATAGCCGGCGATCTTGTTGAGAAGCGCCGCCTCGCCGACGGGGAACTTCGCGCCGGCAATCGGCTTTTGCGTGCGGCGTATGGTGATTGTCTCGCCGATATCCTCCAGCACGAGATAGCCCTGGACCGCGAGATTGATCGCCGCGGCCGAGATGGCGGGAAAGCCGCCTTTCTTCAGGCCCTTGTTCGAGATGTAGTGCGTCAGCGCCGGTGAGACGCCCTGTGGCAGGTCCCAGCGCGGCACGACGACGCCGCCCGGCGGATCGCGCCCGACACGGACCCATGCCCAGAAATAGTAGAGCAGAACCAGCGTCAGCCCGCCGACGGCGATCAGCGTGCCGAGATTATCGCGGATATACCATGCAAATTTCTGCTCATCGCTCGGTTCGGCGATAACGCCCTTCTGGAAGGCGACGACGACGGTTAGCCCTTCGCGCGGGCCGAGCGGCTGCGTGGTTTCGAAGGTTACCGCGTTGCTGCCTGCCGAAAGTGTGGAACTGGCATTGTGCGACGTCGCCCCGTATCCGCCGGTATAGACCTCCGTTTCGCTCACATCGGCGCCCTCGGGCAAGGTGATCACCGCGAAGGCCTTTCGGATCGGGAAGATCCACTCGGTGCCGGTGGCATTCCAGTAGACCTCGTCGTGATCGTCGAAGAAACGGACCTGACGGTCTGTCCGATAGGTCAGTTCGTAGGTGTGGATGCCGGGCGAGAGGAAGACATCCTCCTGGCCCAGATAGACGCGCACGAACGTTCCACCCTCGACGACCCGGGTGGTTTCCTCGCGTCCGTCGCGGGTTGCAGAAATCAGTTCGAAGCCGTTCCGGGCCGTGTTGCCGTTGGCGTCCTCGAAGGTGACCGGAAAGTCGCGATAGATACCGCGCCGGATATTGCGGCCCTCCGCATTGACCCGGATCGTCTCGGTGACGAGGAAGTCGCCGTCCCGGCTGACATCGACGTCGCTGCGAAACAGCAGGATTTCCTCCGCGGCCAATGTAATCGCGGATGAGGCAAGCAGGACGAACAGCGCGAGAACGCTGCGAAGTACGGTTGTTTCGATGCGGGTCAATTGAACTTGACGTCGGGCGTCTCGCGATCCGACGGATCCTCCAGTTCGAAATAGTCCGCCTTGGCGAAACCGAAATTGTTCGCGACCAGGTTGGACGGGAAACTCTCGACCTTCACGTTCAGCTCGCGCGCAGAGCCGTTGTAATAGCGCCGGGCCATCTGGATTTCGCTCTCCAGCGTCTCCAGCGTGCCTTGCAGGTCGCGGAAATTCTCGTTCGCCTTGAGGTCGGGATAGGCTTCGGCAACGGCCATCAGCCGGCCGAGCGCCTGGCTCAGCATGCCCTCGGCCGCGGCGCGCCCGGCCACGTCGCCCGCCGGCACGTTCTGTGCGCGGGTGCGCATCTCTGTGACCTTTTCAAGCGTCTCCTTCTCGTGGCCGGCATAGCCTTTCACGGTCTCGACGAGATTTGGGATCAGGTCGGCGCGGCGTTTCAGCTGCACGTCGATGCCGCTCCATGCCTCCTGGACCATCTGACGGACACGCACCAGCGCGTTGTAGGTGACCATGACATAGCCGGCCACGGCGACAACGATCGCCAGAATAATCATGCTGCTGGACATGCGAAGGTCTCCTGTTGGACGCCCGGAGCCTAGCCCAATCCGTAAGCGGAATGAAGCCGTTGCGGCCGCGTCAGGCCAATGATCCCCATTTCAGCCGGGGGTGATCCAGCCCGAAACCGAGCCCGACGCGGACTTGACGATTGCAACGCGGCCAATGTTGGGAATGTTCATCGGTTCGCGAATGAGCCGCCCGCCGGCCGCCTTCGCCTTCTCGACGCGGGCATCGACATCATCGACCGAGAAATAGGTGAACCAGTGCTCCGGAACCATCATGAGCTTCCAGCCGGTCAAGGTGAAGATGCCGGCGATCGTCTCGCCCTCGGACGAGATGAGGTAGTAAGGCGCGTCGCCGCCCATCGGCATGGCGTCGAAGGTCCAGCCAAGTGTTTCGCCGTAGAACTTCATCGCCTTGTCGGCGCCATGCGTGTTCAATTCGGTCCAGTGGACGATGCCGTGTGCGGTCATGCGTTTCTCCCGCGACAGAAAAACCATTCTGTATCAGGTCGGTTCCATTATGGCGAATTGCAACTTGCGAATTACAGGAGAAACCAGGTCTTTATTGTTAATCTATTGTGTCGTTTCTTCACGCGGTCGATGGCGTCCGGCATGACGCGCAGCGCCCGGATTGCATTTTCCTCGTCTTGGCCTGAGCGTGAGCACGAGCCTTCAGGCCAGTTCGTTGCGCCGGCGCACCGCTCCACCGGACATCGAGGCCCGCCTGCCTTTTGCAGCTTCGCCAAGACTAACAGCCGTCCGCCGATGATCGCGCCGGCGCACCGGCGATTATCCAACATTCCGTTAGGGAAGGGCATCTTTCGGTGTTATGATGTTTCGCCGTAGTCTGAAGAGAAAAACGGAGCTTTCGACAACGAAATCATATTGAAAAGGGAGGGCTGAAAATGCCGCAATTCGTAATCACCGGGAACTATACCGCAGCCGCAATGAAGGGGATGATCGCCAATCCCTCGGATCGAGAAGCCGCAACGCGCTCGCTTGTCGAAGCCGCCGGCGGAAAGATGACCAGCTACTACATCACGAGCGGGGACAGCGATTTCATGCTGCTTGTGGATACCGATGACAGCGCGAACCTGGTTCCCGCGCTGATGGTGGCCGGGGCTTCGGGAACCGTGTCCAACCTCAAGACGGTGCGCGCCTATACGAGCGCAGAGTTCCTGGCCGCGCAGAAAAAGGCGGGCGAACTCGCATCCGCGTTCAAGTCGGCCGGATAAGCGCAGGCCGCAGACAGTGGAGCCGCTCGACGGATCGATCGGCGCGGCTTCACGGCTCTCGCCAATCGCCCTCAGCCCGTGTAATTCACGCCGCCGGCTTCCGTCAGCAAGAACGCCTCGCCGCATTGGCGCGACAGGTTGCGGACCTTGAGGATGTAGCTCTGCCGCTCGGTGACCGAGATCACGCCGCGCGCGTCGAGCAGGTTGAAGACGTGGGACGCCTTGATGCACTGGTCGTAGGCCGGCAGCACGCATTTGTGCAGGCGTTCGTTGGAATCGCCATCCGGCGCGCCGGCCGCCAGCAGCGCTTCGCATTCCTTCTCGGCATCTTCGAAGTGCTTCAGCAACATCGCCGTATCGGCATATTCGAAATTGTGCCGTGAATATTCCTGTTCTGCCTGCAGGAAGACGTCGCCATAGGTGATCTTGTCTTCGCCTTTCTGGCCGTTGAAGTTCAGGTCGTAGACATTGTCGACGCCCTGCACATACATCGCCAGCCGCTCCAGCCCGTAGGTCAGTTCGCCCGATACCGGCGCGCATTCGATGCCGCAGACCTGCTGGAAATAGGTGAACTGCGAGACCTCCATCCCGTCGCACCAGCACTCCCAGCCCAGCCCCCACGCGCCGAGCGTCGGGCTTTCCCAGTCGTCCTCGACGAAACGGATGTCATGCAGCAACGGATCGAGCCCGATCGCTTTCAACGAGCCGAGATAAAGATCCTGAAGGTCCGGCGGCGAGGGCTTCAGGATGACCTGGTACTGGTAATAGTGCTGCAGCCGGTTCGGGTTTTCGCCATAGCGGCCGTCCGTCGGCCGTCGCGACGGCTGCACATAGGCCGCTTTCCACGATTTAGGGCCGAGCGAGCGCAACGTCGTCGCCGGATGGAATGTGCCTGCGCCGACCTCCATGTCGTAAGGCTGCAACACGACGCAACCATGCGACGCCCAGTAGTTGTGCAGGGTCAGGATCAGACCCTGGAACGAGCGGGTGGGATGTAGCGTGTCGATAGTGGTGTGCGCGGTCATTGATTTGGCCTTCTGACGGGTCGGCGCTTCCGTTGCATGACGGTCACCAGCGGTCAAGAGCGTCGGAATGTCCGGTCCTGTGCGCAGTCGCACAGAAGCTCCAACCGGAAAAACGCAAGATCGGGTCAACTTTCAGGCAGCCGTGGTTCCGCTTTGACGGGACGCCGACCGGAAGTTCGGGGCTGAAACTTGAACCGAAAGGAAAACGTCATGACCATCGCATTTAAAATCCGCAAGACGCTTGCACTGGCCATTCTCATTCCTGGCCTCGCCGTTACCACGATCGGTGCGGAAGTCGCTGCCGGCCTGTCCTCGGCGGAGGCCCAACAATTGCAACAGAAGACCGAAAAGGAGCCCGGCAACTCGATCAGCGACAAGGGCCCGCAACAACAGAAGTTGCCTCCGTGCAGGCCCGGTACAGCCAGCGTCGCGGCCATCGACTGCACGCCCTGGACGCCGCCGAGACGCGTGGCCTCATCGAAGGATGATTGCTCGTGTGAACTGACCTACAAGATGGTCGGTGGGCAAAAGGTCGCCGTGCGGGACTGCTATGTGCTGCTGCCGACCAACGAGGTCTACTACTGCCCGAACCCGGCGATCATGCGCTGATCGCGACGCCGGTGGAAACGGAAAGGGCGGTCTTTGGGCCGCCCTTTTTCTATTCGTCCGGCTTCACGACCCGGTATTCGCCGGTCTCCCGGTCTTCGACAAGTGTGCCGACGGCTCCGGTTTCCTGCTCTTTCTCGGCGCGGCGCACGCGCGCAGAAACTTTCTCGGCCTCTTTCACAAAGGCGCGGTAACCCATGACCCCGACCGCTGCGACGGCGGCTATGAACAGCAATTGCGGCATTTCGTTCTCCCCCTGCCGGGTGTTGCCTACAATCCGTATCGCGCCCACAGGGCGCGCTCCTCGAACGCCCCGGCGAGCCCGTTGGCGGCGGACGCCGAAAGCGTCTCGGCATCGATGCCGGCAAGACCGGAAATGACACCGGCCGCCTGCCTGCGTCCGAACAGATTGCGCTGCGGTTGGACAAGGCGCAACTCCGTCTTGTCGCCGAAGCGCGCCTTCAGGAAGGAGCGCATGTCGCCGATATGATCGACCAATCCCAGTTCCCTGGCTTTTTCGCCGGTCCAGAACGCGCCGGTGAAGAGGTCGGGATTATCGGCCAGCTTGTCGCCGCGCCGCGCCTTCACCAGGTCGATGAAAACCTTGTGAATGTCGAGTTGCAGCGCTTTCAGCCGCTCCACGTCCTCTTCCTTTTCCGGCTGAAACGGGTCGAGGATGGACTTGTTCTGGCCGGCGGTGTGAACCCGGCGTTCGATTCCGAGCTTGCCGATCGCATCGACAAAACCGAACCCGGCGGAAATCACGCCGATCGAGCCGATGACGGAGGAGGGGTCCGCAATGATCTCGTCGCCGGCAACTGCGATCATGTACCCGCCGGACGCCGCCACGTCTTCGGTGAAGACAAGAACGCGTTTGTTCTTTTCTTCCGCGAGGTCGCGAATGCGTTTGAAGATCAACCGCGACTGGGCGGGCGATCCGCCGGGCGAATTGACGCTGAAGGCGACCGCGGGCGCGCGCTTGTCGTCAAATGCCTTCTCGATCATCGTGGCTGTGGTGGCCAGCGAGATGCGCTGCGCCATCGGCGAACTGCCGGCAGCGATCATGCCGTGGAGCCGCACAACCGGGATGACGGGTCCTTCGCGACGGAAGCGTTTCGGGAGGAGACGTTTGAGATCGGATGCCACGGAATAAATACTCGCTGGTTTCGCTTCACCAACTATGTATGTACGCCGTCGGCGCGTGCAACATGGCTTCCGGGAATATCGTGCTTGTTGACGTGAACGTGAAATATTGACGTTTACGTAAAAAGAATTTAGCGCTGCCTGCATCGGTTGGAAGCCGGTCGTTGCCGCGAGTCGTTCGGGAGGGATTCATGTACAAAGCCCCAGTCAGCGAAATTGCCCACACGTTGAAGTCGGTCGCGGGCCTTTCGGCCGCGCTTGCCGATGGCCGCTTCGGCGATCTGAGCGAGGATCTCGTCGATGCGATCCTTGAGGAAGCGGGCCGTTTCGCGACGGAGGAAATCGCGCCGTTGCACATACCGGGCGACCGGCAGGGCGCACGCTGCGCCGATGGGGTCGTGACCATGCCCGACGGCTATGTCGATCTCTTTCGCAGCTGGACGGCGGGCGGCTGGAACAGCCTTGCCGCCGATGCCGAATATGGCGGCCAGAATTTGCCGACGATGCTCGCCATGGCGGTCGCGGAAATGTGGAATTCCGGGTCGATGGGATTCGGACTGGCATCGACCCTGACAATGGGCGCGATCGAGGCGCTCGAGGCGCATGCGACCGACGCGTTGAAAGCGAAGTATCTTCCGAAACTCGTGTCGGGCGAGTGGACCGGGACGATGAACCTGACCGAGCCGCAGGCCGGCTCCGATGTCGGCGCCCTTCGCAGCCGCGCGGAACCCGTCGGCGACGGCACCTACCGGATTTTCGGACAGAAGATCTTCATCACCTACGGCGAACACGACATGACGGACAACATCGTCCATCTGGTGCTTGCCCGCCTGCCGGACGCGCCTGCGGGAACGCGCGGCATCTCGTTGTTCCTGGTGCCGAAATTTCTCGTCAATGAGGACGGGTCGCTCGGCCCGCGCAACGATGTCTGGTGCAACGCCATCGAGCACAAGCTCGGCATCCATGTTTCGCCGACCTGCACCATGATTTACGGAGACGGCAAGTTCGGCGACGAACCTGGCGCGATCGGCTGGCTGGTCGGCGAGGAAAATCGCGGCCTCAACTGCATGTTCACGATGATGAACAACGCCCGCCTGGCCGTCGGTGTCGAGGGTGTGGCCGTCGCGGAAGCGGCGCGACAGAAGGCCTTGGAATATGCCAATGAACGCCGTCAGGGGCGTGCGCCGGGCTGGACCGGCGAGGGCATGAGCCCGATCGTTCTCCATCCCGATGTCCAGCGCGATCTCCTGACCATGGGCGCATTGACGCAGATGGCGCGATCGATCTGTCTCGCCTGTGCGCATGCGATCGATATGGCGCGCGTCCATGCTGGCGACGAGGCGCGCGCCTGGCACGAGAGGGCGAGCCTGCTGACCCCTGTCGCAAAGGCGTTCTCGACCGATATCGGCTCTCAGGTGGCCTCGATCGGCGTGCAGGTGCATGGCGGGATGGGCTATATCGAGGAGACGGGCGCGGCAATCTACATGCGCGACGCGCGTATCGCCCAGATCTACGAGGGAACCAACGGTATCCAGGCGATCGATCTCGTCACGCGCAAGCTGCCGCAGTCGGACGGTGCCTGCGTGAATTCATATTTCGATGAGCTCGATGCGGTGCTGGCCGATCTCGCCGCGTCCAACAATCCGGCATTCGGTCAGTCGGCGGAGCGGCTGAAGGCGTCGGTGGCGGACCTTCGCGCCGCGTCGGATGCGCTCGGCCGAATGTTGAGAGAAGGTGACACTGCCGGCGCGCTGGCCGGAGCGACACCCTATCTCCGCTTGTTCGGACTGGCCGCGGGCGGTGTCTATCTCGCCACTTCCGCGCTGACTGACGGCGAAAACGAGGAACGGGCTGCGCTGTGCCGGTTCTTCGCCGAAAACCTGGCCGGCGAGACGGCCGGGTTGCGCATGACCGTCGAAGCGGGCTCAGACAGCCTTGCAGCCGCCGGCAAGTTCCTGATCGCCTGAGGAGGCCAGTATGTCCGACCACATTATCGTCGAGCGCCGGGGCGCCATTCAGCTTGTCCGGCTGAACCGTCCGGACAAGAAGAACGCGATCACGCGCGCCATGTATGACCGGATGGCCTCCGCCCTGCGCGCCGGAGATGCCGACGACGACGTGCGTGTGCATGTTTTTCTCGGTGCGCCCGGCGCGTTCTCCTCCGGCAACGACATGCAGGATTTCCTGGCGGTCGCCACCGGCGGAGACCATGGCAAGGATGTGTTCGACTTCCTGGTCGCGCTCGCGAGCGCGCGGAAGCCGATCGTGTCGGGTGTGGATGGCTTGGCCATCGGCATCGGTACGACGATCCACCTGCATTGCGACATGACCTTCGCGACGCCCGGTTCGCTGTTCAAAACGCCGTTCACGGATCTCGGCCTCGTGCCGGAAGCCGCATCGAGCCTGATTGCGCCGCAGATCATGGGCCATCAACGCGCGTTTGCGCTGCTCGCGATGGGCGAGGGGTTCTCCGCTGAACAGGCGCTCGATGCCGGACTGATCTGGAAGATCGCCGAGTCGGAAGCGCTCGAGGCGGAGGTTATCGCGGCCGCCGAGGCATTCGCCGCCAAACCGCCGGAGGCACTCCAGCTGGCCAAGAAACTGGTCAAGGGACCGCGTGAGCCCGTGCTCGATCGCATCCGCGAGGAAGGCGAACTCTTTTTGCAGAGGCTGAAATCGGACGAGGCGCGCGAAGCCTTCATGGCGTTCATGGCGCGCAAGAAATAGACCGGTCTACATGTCCGACCAGTGACGCTTCTTTCCGCCTGTCCGTTCGAGCAACGCGACGGCTTCGAGATGTGGCGTCCAGATGAACTGGTCGATCGGCGTCACCGATTTCAACTTGAAACCCGCCTGAATCAGAATCGAAAGATCGCGGGCTAAAGTCTCGGGATTGCAGGATATTGCGGCCACGCGGCGAACGGTGGATGCCGCGATCTCGCGTGCCTGCGCTTCGGCGCCCGCGCGCGGAGGATCGAAGACGACGCCGTCGAAAATTCTCAGATCGTGCGCGGTCATCGGCCGACGCACGAGGTCGCGCCGCTCGGTCGTCACGGGCTTCAGCCGCTTGTCGGGATTGTCGCGAAACGCCCGGTCGAGCGCGGCGAGTGCGGGGCCGTCGCCTTCCACCGCATGCACGGTCGAGCCCTTGGCAAGCCGCAGTGCGAAGGTCCCGCAGCCTGCATAGAGGTCGGCGACCCGCTTGCACTTGGCCATATGCGCGGTGACAAGGCCCGCCATGGCCTCTTCCATCGCGGGCACGGCTTGCAGGAACGCGCCCGGCGGCGGTGCGACGATAACATCGCCGAACTCGACCACGGGCCGTCTCGGCGCAAGGATCACTTCCCCGTTGACGGTCAGCCGGGCAAAACCGAGCGCGCGAAGCTTGTCGGCCGCCGCGCGCTTTTCGACATCCCCCGGTTCGATCTTTCCATCCACGGCGAGATCGAGGCCGGCAAGTGTCTGGTTGACGGTCACATGCACGGTTTTCGCGGTCGGCAGAAAGGCTGCAAGCAGCTCCTTCATGGCTGCGCGCGCGCTGAATATCTCCGGCGTGACGACATGGCATTCGTCGAGATCGACGACATGGTTGCTGGCAGCCTGCTGAAAGCCGAGCTGAATACCCTTTTCTGTTCTGATCGCGGAGAACACCGCGCGCCGCCTTGTATGCGGGTTGCAGAACCGGGCGGGCTTGATCTTCGTCGTATCGATACCGTGAACGGAAAGCGCCTTTTCGAGCAGGCCGGCTTTCCAGACACGGTAGGCTTCTTCGCTCAGGTGCTGGAGAGAACAGCCGCCGCAGGTCTCGAAATGCGCGCAGACGGGTTCTATCCGGTCGGGGGAAGGGGTCCGGACGGAGAGAAGCGCGGCGCGCTTGCCATCCGCGATCGCGGTCACGGTTTCGCCGGGAAGCGAATAGGGCACGAAAATCTGTCCGGTGTCTGTCTTGGCGATACCGTCGCCGCGCAGACCGAGTTCGTCGATCGTCAAGGTTGCGGTCCGGCTCATGCTTTCCTCCCCGCGAGGAGGAATTCGGCATTTCCGTCGCCGCCTGAAATCGGGGAGGGATGGAGACCCAGAACGCGCCAGCCCGGCTGTTCAGACAGCCACTGGGCGAGATCGCGGGAGCAACTCTCGGCATCCTCTCGCGAAACAAGCCCGCCCTTGCCGATTCTCGCGCGTCCGACCTCGAACTGAGGCTTGACCAGCAGCACCGCTTCCGCGCCCGGCGCGGCAAGTGCAAGCGCCGAAGGCAAGGCAAGCTTCAGCGAGATGAAGCTCACATCGGAAACGATGAACTGAGGATGTTCGCCCTGCAAATGGACGAGATCGAGATCGCGGGCGTTGAGGCCCTCGATATTCGTGACGCGCGGGTCTGCGGCGAGGCTGGCATCCATCTGGCCATGGCCGACATCGACGGCGATGACATGCGTCGCGCCGTCTTCCAGCAGGACCTGGGTAAAGCCTCCGGTCGATGCGCCGATATCCAGAGCCGTCCGGCCTTTTGGCGGGAGGCTGAAACGCTCCAGCGCGGCTTTCAGCTTCAGCGCCGCTCGCGAGACGTAATTCCGCGCCGGATCGTCGATATCGATCGGAGTGTCCGACGGAACCATCTGGCCCGGCTTGGAGGCTGCCTGTCCGGCGATGCGGACCGCGCCGCGAAGGATCGCGTCTCTCGCACGAGAGCGCGATGCGAACGCGCCTGTATCCACCAGCAACTGGTCGAGACGGGCGCGTTGCGAATTATCCTGAGAGGTCATGATCATGTCATTGCCGCGCGACGCGCGCGTTGGCAATGACAATCATGCACGCAAGGTCAATGGATTGCGTCAGCCGGTATAGACCACGCGGATGTCCGTGCGGGGCAACAGCCAGGCATCGGACTCGATCGAACTCGTCGTCGTCCGGTCGACATAGGGTGCGATCAGCATGGCGCTGTCGCCGGGCGAGCGCTGGTTAAACCAGCCCGTCTCTTCTTCCTCCGGCGCCAGTCCGGCTCCGTCCTCAAGCGTGTATCCGCCGCGCAGGTCGCCGAGCATCGCCGCTGCCTTGTCGGCGAGCACCTTGGCCAGTTTCTTGTCGAATTGCGGTTCAGCGTTTGCCCCCGTGAGCGGGGCCGCGATTGTCGCGGCTCCCAGAAAAGCGAACACGACCGCTGTTTTCAGCGTGTCATTGAAGTACATAGCCACCTTCCCCGTTGCTGCGGAGACTCTAGGGAAGGCGGGTTATTTCGGCGCAAAGAAACGCGGTAAGTCTTTGGAAAATAAAGAAGGTAAGCCCTGAGCTAAAGGACAGGGTGAACTGCGGGTTAAGACAGTGGCCCGGCGTCACCTTTCCGGCAGCGGGATATACTCTTCTTCGTCGCCCGGCACGATGTCGAAGCGGCGGCTTTTCCATTCTTCCTTCGCCTGCTCGATGCGCTCGCGCGAGGAGGAGACGAAGTTCCACCAGATATAGCGCCGCGAGCCGAGCGACGCGCCGCCAAACAGCATGAAGGACGCGCCGCGCGCCGATCGAACGACGATCCGGTCGCCCGGCCGAAAGACCAGCAGCTGATCCGGCGCGAATACGTCCCCGGCGATCTCGATCTCGCCCTCCGACACATAGATGGCGCGTTCCTCCGCTTCGGCCGGGATTTCGATCTCGCCATCGGCCGGCAGGGTGATATCGACATAGAGCGTGTCGGAATACTGAGCGACCGGCGATGACGCGCCGTGAAACGAACCGATCAGCACGCGCGCATGCGCCTTGCCGTCCTCGACGATACCCATTTTTGCGGCCGCGGTGTTTTCGAAAGCGGGCGCGATCTCTTCCTTGTCGTCGGGAAGCGCCAGCCATGTCTGCAGGCCGGACATGCGCCTTCCGGTCGCGCGGGTCTCCTCCGGCGACCGCTCCGAATGGACGATGCCGCGCCCGGCCGTCATCAAGTTGATGTCGCCCGGCGCGATGACCATCTCGGTGCCGAGACTGTCGCGGTGCCGGATCGCGCCGTCATAGAGATAGGTGACGGTGGATAGCCCGATATGCGGGTGCGGGCGCACGTCGATGGCTTCGCCCGGCTTGAAGGTCGCGGGACCCATCCGGTCGAAGAAGATGAACGGACCGACAAGCTTGCGTTTCAGCGAGGGCAGGGCGCGCTTCACCTCGAAGCCGCCGATGTCGGACACTTTCGGGATGATCAGGGTTTCAATCGCGTCGCACGCAAATGCGTCGCCGGCCTCGGGGTCGTTTCCGGGAAAGAAGCTCATGCTCCGCCTCCGTGTGTTTCGTCAGGAAGGCAAATGGGAGAGGCCGCGCCCGTTTCAATCAAGCGACACAGCGTTCGCCGAATGAAGCCTAGCCGTCCAAGGGCTCGGTGCCCGCCGGTTTGCCCTCGCGGGTCAGCTTGATCTTCTCGATCTTGGCTTCGGCGGCCTTCAGCAGTTCGTCGCAGCGATTGCGCAGCGCCTCGCCGCGTTCGTAGATCTCGATGGATTTGTCGAGAGGCACGTCTCCGCGTTCGAGCTGGTCGACGATGGATTCGAGCTGCTGGAGCGCCGTCTCGAAATTCATGTCCTTCACGTCGGCGTGGGTCGGGGCGTCCGCCATGGTCTATCCTCGCATCAGTCGCAAAACATGGGCGGCGGTCGATGCCGCCAGGCCCTTCAGATCGTAACCGCCTTCCAGCAGGCTGACGAGACGGTCGTTGCAGTGGCGTCCGGCGGCATCCATCAGCTTGCCGGTCGCCCAGTCGAAATCGTCCTCAACCAGATTGATCTCGGCCAGCGGATCGCGGTGATGCGCATCGAAGCCGGCGGAAATAATGATCAGATCGGGTTGGAAATCGTCCAGCGCGGTCAGCACGCGCTCCTTGAACGCGGCGCGGAACTGGTCGCCGGTATCCTGCGGACGAAGCGGCGCATTGCAGATCGTGCCGTGTTCGCCCGTCTCGCCCTTTGCCCCCGTGCCCGGGTAGAGAGGCATCTGGTGGGTCGAGCAATAAAGCACGGAGGCGTCGTCCCAGAAGATATCCTGCGTGCCATTGCCGTGATGGACGTCCCAGTCGACGATCGCGACACGCTCGGCGCCGTGTTGCCTCTGCGCGTGACGCGCTGCGATGGCTGCCGTGTTGAACAGGCAGAACCCCATGGCCGTGTTCTTTTCGGCATGGTGGCCGGGCGGTCTCGCCGCGACAAAGACATTCGACACTGCCTGCGCGAACACGTCGTCAACCGCGGCGTTCGCCGCGCCGAGGGCATGCAGCGCGACCTCGTAGCTTTTCGGGCTGACGCAGGTGTCGGCGTCGATGCGTGCGATCCCCTCTTCGGGAATCTGCGCCATCACGCGGGTGACGTAGTCTTCGGGATGGGCGTAGCGAATGGTCTCCGCATCGCCGCGGGGCGCATCGACCCGGTCGAGCGAATCGAAGAACTCCAGCCCAAGGGCTTCGGAGACAGCCCTGATCCGGTCCGGCCGTTCCGGATGGCCGGGGGGCGTGAGGTGATCGAGAAAGATGTCATGCGAATAGAGACGGGTGGTCATGGCCGGTTTGTATCATCAATGTCCGGCCATGCCATCCGTCCCTGAAAGAATGTTGTTATTGGGTGACCGGACGGCCGCCGAACGCTTCCTTCGCCTTTTCCGTCAGGTCGCGGAACTTGCCCGATGCGCCGGCCAGCTTGCGGTCCCATTCCGGATCCGGAACCTGTCCCTCGATGCGCTTGAAGTAGACTTGCAGCAGTGCGGCGATAGCGAAGGGTTCCATGATCGCGGCCTTGAAAGACCAGGCGAGAAGGATCGCGAAGACGAATCCGTAGCCGGTTGCCGAACCGGGGACGAGATAGACCAGCAATCCGGCGGGAACGAGCATGATCAGGAAGACGAAGAGCGAGAAGAGCCACATGATCGCGGTCAGCCAGACGGCATTCTTGATCATGTGCGTGCCGTTCTGCGCGTAGAGCACCAGCGCGTGCCGCGATGTCTCCCACGGATTGGTGCTGCCGATGCGGATATTGTAGCCGAGGATCACCTCGTCGACATAGGTCAGCGACATTCGGATGATGCCGTTGATGAAACCGACAAGGGCGTTCAGCCCCGGGATCGGCAGGAAGGCCGCGACGCCGCCGAGCAGACCGGTGATCGCGCGAATCACGCCTTTGATGAGCTGGTCGAGCGCAAACAGGATGTTGGCTTCGCCGAACCGTTCCTTCACCGTTTCCTGCGCGTGTGCGATCTGCCCTTCCGGCAGCGGTTCTCCGTCGATCAACTCGACCATGACCGCGATGTGGCCGGCCTTGACCATGTAGAGAATGTATTCGCGGATCCAGTAGACGATTGCGGAGACGATACCGAAACCGGCGATCCCACCCCAGACCGCGAAGGATCCCGGTTCGCTGCCGATCTGCCCGATACCGTATCCGACACCGGCTCCCGCCCCGGTCGCGATGATATAGGCAAAGGTGATGCCGAAATAGACCGCCATCCTGAGCAGGATGAACGGCATCGTGCGGCCGAGAATCGACAAGGTTTTTGCGATGGAAAAGTCCCACATGGCGATTGCCCCTTCGGTTTGTGACTGCGGCCACACTAGGCGCCGGGGGACATTGCGATGTGACAGATGTCACAAGCCGGTCAGGGGGCGACAACCAGCAGACGGTCATCCTGCGTGACGGTCACAATCCGTCCTCCGACGACCGCGATGGACCTGTCGATCGGGCCGGGCAGGGCGATGTCCGGCAGGTTCGACAGCGGAAAGCGCAGGCGCATACGGTCCTGGGAAGGAAGGACGAGATCGGGATTTCCGTCGCCGTCGAAGTCCGAGACCGCGGACAGGCCGAGATCGCGGGAGCCGATGACATGGTTCGAGACGTCGCCGGCGATATCGTTTTTCTCGGTGATCGTGTCATTCGCATAGGAGAGCGAGAACAATCTTCCGCCGATATGCGGTGTGCGCACGGCATAGATCTTGGCCGCGCCGGATCCGTCGGGAACGATGCCGGCGATATTGAGCCAGCGATTTGGACTTCCATTCTCGCTGCTTGCGCCGAGTTCGACGAGTTGGCCGTCGCGCAGCCCGTAGATCGCAACCGCCGACCCGCCGGTTTTCGAAGAGCGTATCGTGACGACCTCGTTCGAGCCGTCACCATCGAGGTCATGGATGCGTGGCGTCAGGTCCTCGAAGACCTGGCTCTCCGGCAGGTCGAACCTGATTTCCCGGCCGCTTTCGTCGATTGCGATCAGGGCGCCGCCTTCGGTCGTGTCGCCGAGAACACCATGGGCGTAACGGTTGGTCGGTGCTCCATACCATGCCCTGCGGATATCGCCGTCCTCTGCCACGTCCATGCCGCCGTCGGGCAGGGCGCCTGACGGTTTCGGCCGCCTGGCTTCGGGCGCTGCCGTCGACAGGCAAACGCCTTCGGGCCTGTCGCAGCTCACAAGGCGGAAGGTTTCCTGTCCAAGCGCGATATAAGCGCCGTCGGCGGATTTCCGGATCGCAGTGACCGGTGCGGGAAGATCGAGCTCGAACAACTCGACAGCGTGTGCGCCCGAAGTCGCGCCGAGCGTCAGGAAAACGGCAAGAGCCGCGCCGTTACAGAATTTCCGTGGACGATATCCGGATTCCGAAGCCTTCGAGCCCCACATAGTGTCGCTCCCTGGTGGAGTAGAGTTTGATCGAGCCTATCCCGAGATCTTTCAGGATCTGCGCGCCGAGACCGATTTCCCGCCACTCGGCTTCCCGATCCTGCGCCTCCATGTGCTCCTCCGGCAAGCGGCGGCCCGCCGACTTGCCGACGCCGACGGAACCCTCTCGAAGATAGACCACAACGCCGCGTCCCTCGTCGGCCATTCGTTGCATCACGGCCGAGATCATCTTTTCCTTGCCGAAGACATCGTCGACGACCGATTCCAGATGCAGCCGCACGGGTATGTCCACACCGTCGCGAATGTCGCCATAGACGACGGCGAGATGATGCATGGGATCCCAGGGAAGCGTGTAGGAATACGCCTTCGCTGGCCCGACCGTGGTCTCGAGGTCGAATGTCTCGACCAGTTCGATCAGCGTTTCCTTGCGCTGGCGGTAATTGATCAGGTCCGCGACATTGATCTGCTTGAGACCGTGTTCCTGTGCGAAGGCGGTCACCTGTGGTCCGCGCATCACGGTACCGTCGTCATTGACCAGTTCGCAGATCACCCCGACCTGGGGCAAACCGGCAAGCTTGCAGAGATCGACGGCGGCCTCGGTATGACCCGACCGCATCAGGACGCCGCCCTCTCGCGCCACGAGCGGGAAGATATGGCCGGGACGCACGAAATCAGGCGCGCCGGCATTCGGATTGGCGAGGTTGCGCACGGTCATGGTGCGGTCGTCGGCGGAAATTCCCGTCGTGGTGCCGTGCTTGTAATCGACGGTCACGGTGAACGCGGTGGCGTGCGGCGCGTCGTTCTCGGCCACCATCGGCGCCAGATTGAGCCGCTTGGCGTCCTCGCGGGTCATCGGCGCGCAGACGATGCCGGACGTGTGCCGAACGATGAAGGCCATCTTTTCCGGCGTCGTGTGAACCGCGGCAACGATCAGGTCGCCCTCGTTCTCGCGTCCGTCATCGTCCATGACGACGACGATTTCACCACGCTCGAAGGCGCGCAGCGCCTCGATGACCCTTGCCTGATCGTATCCCATTGAAATCCTCAAATACGGCCGGTTTGGCCCCTGTGCCGCAGATAATGATCGGCGATGGCGCAGGCAACCATTGCCTCTCCGATCGGTACCGCGCGAATGCCGACGCACGGATCGTGGCGTCCTTTTGTCACGACCTCGGTCTCCTCGCCGTCGGCCGTGATGGACCGGGTCGGCGTCAGGATGGAGGAGGTGGGTTTGACGGCGAAACGCGCAACCACGGGCTGCCCGGTTGAAATGCCACCGAGGATGCCGCCGGCATTGTTGGAGAGGAAGGCCGGGTTGCCATATTCGTCGATACGGATTTCGTCGGCATTGTCCTCGCCGCGGATGCGCCCGGCTTCGAACCCGTTGCCGATCTCGACGCCCTTGACCGCATTGATCGACATCAGCCCGGACGCGATATCCTGATCGAGCTTGGCGTAGATCGGCGCGCCGAGTCCTGCCGGGACACCCTCGGCCACGACTTCGACCACCGCGCCGACGGACGAGCCGGTCTTCCGGATTTCGCCGAGATAGTCCGCGAAAGCCTCTGCCGCATCCGCATCGGGGGTAAAGAACGGATTGCGATCCACCTCTTCCCAATCCCATTTCGCGCGGTCGATTTCCTTTGTGCCCATCGAGACCAGCGCTGCGCGCACCGAAAGCCCCGGCACGATCTTGCGCGCCAATGCGCCGGCGGCCACGCGCGCGGCGGTTTCGCGCGCCGAAGATCTGCCTCCGCCGCGATAATCGCGGATGCCGTATTTCTTGTCGTAGGTGAAGTCCGCATGACCCGGCCGGTAGCGCTGGGCGATGTCGGAATAATCCTTCGATCGCTGGTCGGTGTTCTCGATCATCATGCAGACGGGCGTACCCGTGGTGACAAGCGTTTCGCCGTCTTCCTGCGGCATGACACCCGACAGGACCCGGACCGCGTCGGCTTCCCGGCGCTGTGTCGTGAATTTCGATTGGCCCGGTTTGCGTTTGTCGAGATACGCCTGGACTTCGGCCTCCGTGAACGCGATGCCGGGCGGGCAACCGTCGATCACGCAGCCCAGCGCGATACCGTGGCTTTCGCCCCAGGTGGTGACGCGGAAAAGATGGCCGAAAGTGTTATGCGACATGAGGAAATTCCGTTCGTGACGACCTTCTAGAGCAGCATTCGCGAAATGAGAAGCCGCGTCCTGTCGAGGCGGGAAACTCCAAGTGCGCATGCGGACAGGTTTTGGCCGCTCGAGACCCGAGGCGCTTCAGTCCAGGCCCACCCAGACGCCGTCCTGTCCGTCGTACCGGTAGACCCGGTCCTGAGGGACGTGGCCATCGGCGAGAGTGCCATCGCCGGGACCTTCGACAAGATACCGGGTCGCGCGAATGATGCCGCCGTGGCAGACGATCACGGTCTGCGTGTCCAACCCATCGAAAAAGTCGCGGACGCGGTTCACGGCCTGCGCATAGCTCTCGCCGCCGGGCGGAACATGATCCCATTTGCTGCGATCACGGGCCGCCATCGCTTCCGGGTATTCCTGAAGCAGTTCGGAATGGAGCTTGCGCTCCCATTCTCCGAAACTCACCTCCATCAGTCGCTCATCGGTGCGGAATTCGTCGGGATCAAGGCCGAGTTCGGTGCGGATGATCCGTGTCGTCTCGACGGCGCGCGAAAGCGGGCTTGCGACGAAACTCCAGTCTTTCCAGTCGATCGGAAGCGAGGCGAGGTATCTGCCGTTTCCCGCCGCCTGGGCCCGTCCGGTGTCATTGAGCGGAATATCCGCCTTGCCCTGGTATCGGCGTTCCCGATTCCATTCGGTCTCGCCGTGCCGGATCATGTAGAATCTCGGCAGCGTCGTGCCTGTCATCGCGAAGTTGCCCCGTGAAACTGTGCCGGTCAGTCCTTGGTGATATCCGGCGCGTCGACCGCCTTCATGCCGACAACATGGTAGCCCGAATCGACGTGATGCACTTCGCCCGTCACGGCGCGTGACAGGTCGCTCAGGAGATAGAGCGCGGAATCGCCCACCTCGTCGGTCGTCACCGTCTTGCGCATGGGCGAGTTGTACTCGTTCCACCTAAGGATATAGCGGAAGTCGCCGATCCCCGATGCCGCGAGCGTCTTGATCGGCCCGGCCGACAGGGCGTTGACGCGGATGCCAGACGGTCCGAGATCCGCTGCGAGATAGCGCACGCTCGCCTCGAGCCCGGCCTTCGCGACGCCCATCACGTTGTAATGCGGCATCACCTTCTCGGCGCCGTAATAGGTCAGCGTCAGGATGGAGCCGCCATTGGTCATCAGCGGTTCGGCGCGTTTCGCGACGGCGGTCAGCGAATAGACGGAGATGTCCATCGTGCGCGCGAAGTTTTCGCGCGTCGTATCGACATAGCGTCCCGTCAATTCGTCCTTGTCGGAGAACGCGACCGCATGAACGAGGAAATCGAGCCGACCCCAGGTCTTTTCGAGATGCGAGAACACCGCCTCGATCGTGTCCGGCTCGGTCACGTCGCAATGGCCGCAGACGATTGCGTTCAGTTCACCGGCGAGCGGCTCGACGCGTTTCCGCAGTGCATCGCCCTGATAGGTGAATGCCAGTTCGGCACCCTGGTCCGCGCAGGATTTCGCAATGCCCCAGGCGATCGACTTGTTGTTTGCGAGGCCGATGATAAGGCCCCGCTTGCCCTTCATGAGGCCCGAACCTGTGGTCATGGCTGTCATCCCGAAAAGATAAAGATATTGTCTTTCTCGGGCGAGCATATCGCACAGCAATTTCGGTCCATCAAGTTAGAAGGCATTGGACCCACAAGCCGGAGGTCATACCTCGGTCTTGCGGAAAAGCGCCTCCAGCGCCTCGCGTTTTTCATCCGGGAGCTGGATTTGCAGCACTGCAAGCAGGTCGCCATGGCCGGATTTCGCGCGCGGAAGCCCTTTGCCCTTGAGACGCATCGTCTGCCCGGAGGAGGACCAGGCCGGGACGGTCAGGGCGATTTTCTTGCCGTCGGGCATGGTCAACGGAACCTTGCCGCCGACGATTGCGGTTTCCAGCGGCACCTCGACATCCATGACGATATTGGCGCCTTCGACCCGCGCGCCATCGGCCTGCTTGAGGCGAATCTTCGCGAGAACGTCGCCGCGATGCCCTGCCGGTCCGGCCAATCCCTGGCCTTTCAGGCGGATGACCTGGCCGTCGGTGGCCCCTTGCGGAATGGAAACGGCGACCGTCCGTCCGTCAGGCAGGGTCAGTCGCGCCTTTCGTTCGCCCATAAGGTCGGCGGGCGTCACGGCGAGGTCGGCTTCGATATCCTTGCCCTTGGGTGGCTGCGCTTTCGTCTGGCGTGCACCGGCGCCACCGGTCCTGCCGAAACCCGAAAACGGGCCGGACTGCCGTGCGCCACCGCCAAAGGCGGATCCGAACAATTCGCTCAGAATGTCTTCTGTCGGGCCTTGGCCGCCGGAACGGAACTCGAACCCGCCGGGTCCGCCGCGCGCATCGAAGCCGTCATAGGCTGTATAGGGGTTGCCGCCGCCGAAACCCTGGAAGGTCTCGCGTCCCTCGGCGTCTATTTCGCCGCGGTCGAACTGCTTGCGTTTGACTTCGTCGCCGAGAATCTCATAGGCGCGCGAAGCCTCCGTGAAGCGCTCCTGCGCTTTCGGATCATCCTTGTTTGCGTCCGGGTGATACTTCTTGGCGAGCTTGCGGTACGCAGATTTTATTTCGGATGCGCTGGCCGTCTTTGCGACGCCGAGCACAGCATACGGGTCTCTCATGGCACTCTTGCGCTGTTTCAACTGTAGTTGTGCAGCATATGGCGATTAAATATGGGAAATTCCAGATGTTTGCCCGGAAATCGCGACGGATCAGACATCGCCGCGCGATCCCGCCGGGGCGAGTATCCGCGTCCACCAGCCGGTGCGGCGATCGAGGCAAAGGTCACCCTCATAGAGCGTCACGCCGTCATAGGATTGCCGCGTCGCGTTGAAGCTGCGGCAGGTCTGGCCGGCGACCTTGCGCTGCCGAATGTCGGTGATTTCGCCCTTGGAGCCGGTCGACTGGTTGGCCCAGGCCAAAGGCCCGCCGTCGCGGGTTTTCAGATCCGCCGACGTCACCGCGTTCCGGATCGTGTCTTCGTCCAGCAGCCTGTCGCGTTCCACGCCTTCCAGGTCGGTGGCTTTCTTGAAGGGATCGGCTGTAACGGCAACCGAATCGTCAACGATAGCGATCGCGCCGACGGTGGCTTCGTCCAGTCCCTTGCCGGTCATGCTGCAGCCGGTCAGCGCCAAGGCGGTCAAACCCATCGCCAGAAACCGGGCTCCGGATGCAATACGGGCGTCAAGCGCTTGCGCGAAAGCTCCGTTTGTGTGCAACACATGACGCATCAATCAATCACTCATCTGCGGTAAATGCCGCATGTTCCGGGAGAGATTATGGCGCCCGTAGAGTTAACAAATTCTGACTTCACCACCCGCGAGGACCCGTTCGCCCTGTTTGGCGAATGGCTGGAAGAAGCGAAGAAATCCGAAATCAACGATCCCAATGCGACATCGCTTGCAACCGTCGATTCCGACGGGTTGCCGAATGTGCGCATGGTCCTTTTGAAGGACTATGACGAGGACGGTTTCGTCTTCTACACCAACTTCGAAAGCCAGAAGGGCGAGGAAATCCTCGCCACGAAGAAGGCGGCGATGTGTTTTCACTGGAAGTCTTTGCGCCGCCAGGTGCGGCTGCGCGGGGCCGTCACGGTCGTCGACGATGCCGAGGCGGACGCCTATTTCGCGTCACGTGCGCGTGGCAGTCGCATCGGAGCATGGGCGTCGAAGCAGTCCCGTCCGCTGGAAAGCCGCTTCGCACTCGAAAAGGAAGTCGCGAAATTCACGGCCAAATACGCCGTCGGCGAGATCCCGCGCCCGCCCCACTGGTCGGGCTTTCGCATCGCGCCCGTCTATATCGAATTCTGGAAGGACGGCGCGTTTCGGCTGCATGACCGGGTGATTTTCCGCCGCGAAACGGAAACCGCACCGTGGACCAGAACCCGGTTTTACCCCTGAGCAGCACGATGGCCTTGGCAACCGCGACCGACGGGATCGTCGCGTCAGTCCCGATCCCGTTCACCTGGCAATGAGTTCGTCCACGAAAGCCGGTACGATCTCGGTTGCCGGTCCGTGGCGGAAGTCGTCGAAGAGACGAGTGCCTTCGGAGGGTTGCAGATTGAGCTCCAGCGTTTCGGCACCGGCATTCGCGGCAATCTCGACGAAGCCCGCGGCGGGGTATACCGCGCCGCTCGTTCCTATGGCGACGAACATGTCGCACGTGTCGAGCGCGCCGAGGATCTCGTCCATCCGGTAGGGCATTTCGCCGAACCAGACGATGTCCGGACGCATGCGACCGGCCGAACCGCAATGCGGGCACTCGGTCCCGGTCGACAGGTCTTCATCCCAGCCCATTCTCGTGTCGCAGCTGCGGCACCATGCCTGTCGAAGCTGTCCGTGCATATGTACGACATCGCGGGATCCGCCGCGTTCATGCAGGTCGTCGACATTCTGCGTCACCAGCATGAAATCGTTGCCCAGCTTCCGTTCGAGTTGCGCAAGCGCCCGATGCGCGGCATTGGGCTCGACCTCGCGCAACTGGGCCCTGCGGGCATTGTAGAAACCGTGGACCAGCGCCGGATCGGCGGCGAATGCCTCCGGCGTCGCCAGTTTCATCGGATCAATTTTCATCCAGACGCCGTCCGGATCGCGGAAAGTGGACACCCCGCTCTCAGCGGATATGCCTGCACCGGTGAGGACCACGAGTTTCATGTGCGCCTTTTCTTGCGGGGCCGTCTCCGTTCAGCTTTTCAGCCGATAACCTGTCCGGAAGATCCACCAGACCGCCGACATGCATATGACAAGGAAGAGGCCGATCATCGCAAGGCTGATGCCGACGGATACATCGGAAATCTCGTAGAAACTCCACCGGAAACCGCTGATCAGATACAGCACCGGGTTGAACAGCGTCACCTTCTGCCAGAACTCCGGCAGCATCGAGATCGAGTAGAAGCTGCCGCCGAGGAAGACCAGCGGCGTGATGACGAGAAGCGGCACGATCTGCAGTTTCTCGAAACTGTCCGCCCATATGCCGATGATGAAGCCGAGCAGCGAGAAGGTGATCGCGGTAAGCAGCAGGAAGGCCGCCATCGCAAACGGGTGGGCGATATGCAGGTCTACGAACAGGCTGGCCGTGGCGAGAATGATAAGACCGAGGATCGTCGCCTTGGTCGCCGCCGCGCCGACATAGCCCAGCACGATCTCGAAATAGGAGATGGGCGCCGACAATATCTCGTAGATCGTGCCGACGAATTTCGGAAAATAGATTCCGAACGCGGCATTCGTCACGCTCTGGGTCAACAGGTTCAGCATGATGACGCCGGGAACGAGGAACGCGCCATAGGAAACGCCTTCCACCTCCGTGATGCGGGACCCGATGGCGGCGCCGAAGACGACGAAGTAGAGGGATGTCGACACGACCGGAGAGACGACGCTCTGGAAGAGCGTGCGGAACCAGCGCGCCATTTCGTATCGATAGATGGCCCAGACAGCGAGCAGGTTCATGCGTTTTCCTCCACCAGAGAGACGAAGATGTCTTCGAGGGAACTCTGCCGTGTATCGACGTCGGAGAAGCGGATGCCTTCATCCGCCAGCGTCGTCAGCAGGCGGGTTATGCCCGTGCGTTCGCTGGTGGTCATGAAGGAGTAGGTCAACTGGCGTCCGTCCTCGGAAAGCGCGAGATTGTAGTCCGAGACGCTTTCGGGGATCGCGTCGATCGGTTTCGCCAAGGTCAGCGTTATGTCCTTCTGGCCGAGCTTGCGCATCAATTCGGCCTTGTCCTCGACCACGATGATCTCGCCATTGCGGATCACCGCGATGCGGTCGGCCATTTCCTCCGCCTCCTCGATGTAGTGGGTCGTCAGGATGATGGTGACGCCACTTTCGCGCAGCTTGCGGACCGTGTTCCACATGTCCTTGCGAAGGCTGACATCGACGCCGGCGGAGGGTTCGTCGAGAAACAGGATGTCGGGTTCGTGAGACAGGGCCTTGGCGATCAGCAGGCGGCGCTTCATTCCGCCGGACAGGGTACCGACCTTCTCGTCGCGCTTTTCCCAAAGCGACAGTTCCTTCAGCACCCATTCGATGTGCTCGGGTTTCGGCCGCTTGCCGAAGAGACCGCGCGAATAGGTGACCGTGGCATGGACCGTCTCGAACTGGTCGGTCGTCAGTTCCTGCGGCACAAGCCCGATGCGCGAGCGGGTCTTGCGATAATCTTTGACGGTATCGTCTCCATCGACCGTCACCGTGCCCGATGTCGCGCGGGCGATGCCGCAGATGATCGAGATCATTGTCGTCTTGCCGGCGCCGTTCGGCCCGAGCAGGGCTATGATTTCGCCCTTTTCGATGGTCATCGAGACACCCTTGAGCGCCTGGAAGCCGCCGTCGTAGGTCTTGGTGAGTCGGTCTATGGAAATAAGAGGCGCCATGAAGAGCTCGGCCGGTCTATGGAGGGAACGCGTTAGATAGGCGTCAGGACAATCGATTTAAACACCCGGCCACGGATTGGATTAGCCTCTCCTGACAATTGCAACGCCGGTCATAGATCTCCAAATAGCGGTTTCGAAGCGTATTCGGGTGTTCCATGGATTTCGACAACTACTACCGGCGACTTGGCATCGAGAAACCGGCGCCCGACGCGAACGGGCTTCGCGTGCTGCAGTCGGCGCAGATGAATGCCGTCACGTTCGAGAATATCGATCCGTTGCTCGGCATCGTCCCCGATGTATCGATATCGGGCATTTTCGAAAAAATCGTCGAACACCTGCGGGGTGGGTATTGTTTCGAGGTGAACACGCTTTTCGGTGCGGCGCTTGGCGATGTCGGATTCGTTGCGCGACGTGTCATGGCACGCGTGAGGAACGGCGCGGCGCAGGGCGCCAATCGCAGTCATCTTGCCTGGCTTGTCAGCATCGATGGCGAGGAATGGCTGGCCGATACCGGATTTGGCGGGGCCGGAGCGTCCGTTCCGTTGCGAACCGGTACCCGCGAGACCCAGTCTGCTCCGTCCGGCGACTACCGGTTGCGCGAGGACGAAGACGCGGGTGAACTGGTCCTGGAACGCCTTACGCCGGAAGGCTGGTTTTCGCTGTATGGTTTTGACCGCGCCTCGGTGCGCGATGCGGATATCGAGGCGGCGAATTTCGTTACCGCGCGGTGGGAGAAGGCCCCGTTTCCATCCAACCTCATGCTCAGCCGCCACCGTTCGGATGGCCGCGTCAGCCTGTTGAACACGGCGTTGCGTATCGAGAACCGCGACGGCGTGGCGAAGCGCGCTGTCGGTTCACTCGACGACCTGCACGACGTTATGACCGAAGAATTCACTTTGCCCGTCGATCGTTCGCTCACCGAACAGATCTGGCGGCGTCTCGAAACACTGGGCCGTGTGGAACGGCTCGCCGTATGAACCATTGGAGCGGATGATGATTCCGATTTCCGTCCTCGATCTTTCCCCGATCCCCGAAGGCCACAGCGCCGCCGATGCGCTCGACAACACGCTCGATCTCGCCCGCCATGCGGAGGAGTGGGGCTACCGCCGCTTCTGGCTGGCCGAGCACCACAATTCGCCCGGTATCGCGAGTGCAGCCACATCCTTACTGATTGGCCATGTCGCCAATGGGACGACGACGATCCGTGTCGGCGCGGGTGGCGTCATGCTGCCGAACCATGCGCCGTTGGTCATAGCAGAGCAGTTCGGCACGCTGGCCACGCTCTATCCGGATCGCATCGACCTCGGACTGGGGCGCGCGCCGGGAACCGACATGGCGACCGCCCGGGCCTTGCGCCGCGGTCTCGATCAGGCCGACGGCTTTCCCAACGATGTCGTCGAACTGATGGGCTATTTCGAGGACGAACCGCCCGGCGGTGGCCGTGTCCGCGCCATCCCAGGCGCAGGCACGCATGTACCGGTCTGGATCCTTGGATCGAGCCTTTACGGCGCGCAACTCGCCGCGCATCTCGGGCTCCCCTATGCCTTTGCATCGCATTTTGCACCGGCGGCACTGGAACAGGCGATCGAGGTCTACCGCCGGACTTTCCGGCCATCGCAATATCTCGACCGTCCGCATTTCATGCTAGCGGTGAATGTTTTCGCGGCACCGACGGACGAAGAAGGGGCATTCCTGCGCACATCCATGCAACTGGCCTTTGCGCGGTTGCGAACCGGCATGCCCGGCCCGCTGCCACGCCCGGTCGACAATCTGGACGAACTTCTCACCGTGCAACTGCGCGAGATGGTGGACGAGGCGCTCTCCGTCACGGCCGTCGGCTCGCCCGATACGGTTCGCAAGGCGCTGCTTGGCTTCGTTGAACGTTACGAACCGGAGGAACTGATCCTGACCGGACAGATTCACGACCATCGGGCACGGCTGAGATCGTTCGAGATCGCGGCGCAAGTCATGGGGTCTCCTGCGGCGGATGCTTGATCCGGGACAATTCCCATGCGCGTGCGTCGATGCTACTGATTTCCTGTAACCACTGACCAAGGCGAGTGAAAATGGCGTTCGAAGGACTGATCACACGGCTCAACATGCTGTTCAACGACATGGAGAACCAGCCGGAGGACGATCATGAATTGCTGGAGCAGATCCATCTTGAATTGATGCAGATGAAGGCGACCGGTCAGCCGATGCCGCAGGATCTGGTGGACTTCGAGGAGCGCCTGAACGCCGAATTCCAGAAGCGTGGGCGCACGCCGCCCGCATCCGGCGCCTGAGGACGGGGCAGGGGGAGGAACCGATGGCGCAAGGATTCACGGAACCCGGCGACATCGAAGCCTTCCGCGAATTGCAGAAACGCCTTGTCCGGATCTACGAGCGTGTATTTCCGGACCACCTTCTTCCGCGCACGGTCCTGATCGTACCGAGCCTGTCGCTCGACAACGAGGTTCTGGCCCGCATTGCCGGCGTCCCGCATTACGAGGAACGTCTGCTGTGTCTTCTGTTCCTGTTGCGCATGCCCGAGACGCGAGTCGTTTATGTCACGAGCGCACCGATCGCCGAGGCGACGATCGACTACTATCTCCACCTTCTCGAAGGCGTCCCGCACCGCCATGCGCGCGAGAGGCTCACGCTTCTCAACTGCCAGGACACGTCCGACAGGTCGCTGACGGAGAAGATCCTCGAACGGCCGCGCCTCATGAAGCGCATTCGCGCGTCGCTCGGCGACAGTTCGCTCGCCCACATGGCCTGCTATACCGTCTCCGATATCGAACGGCGGCTCGCTCTCGAACTCGATATCCCGATCTTTGGCTGCGACCCGGAACTGCTGCCGCTTGGTTCGAAGAGCGGGGGGCGCAAGCTCTTTCGTGAAGCCGGCGTGCTGATGCCGGACGGCTTCGAGGACCTGGACAGCGAGAAGGATATCGTTTCCTCGCTTGCGGAACTGAAACGGCGCAATCCGCAATTGCGGCGCGCTGTCGTGAAGTTCAATGAGGGTTTTTCCGGGGAGGGGAATGCAACGTTCCGCTTCGACGGTTGTCCCGAGAGCGGCACCGAGGAGTGGATCGCCGCGCATCTGCCGCAAATGGAGTTCGGCGCTCATGATGTGGACTGGGATGTGTATCGCTCCAAGTTCCACGAGATGGGAGGCATCGTCGAGGCTTTCGTGGAGGGAGAGGACAAGCGTTCGCCATCGGCGCAGTTCCGCATCGATCCCGCCGGCGCGGTGGAAGCGATCTCAACGCATGACCAGGTTCTCGGCGGGCTGACCGACCAGGAATTTCTGGGCGCGCTGTTTCCGGCCGACGAGTCCTATCGTCTCGAGGTGCAGGCCGAAGGATTGAAAGCTGCGAAAGCCTTGTCGAGACAGGGTGTGCTCGGTCGCTTCGCCGTCGATTTCATTTCCGTGCGCGAGGGGGATGGCTGGAAGCACTATGCGATCGAGATCAACCTGCGCAAGGGCGGCACGACGCATCCCTTCATCATGCTGCAATATCTGACCGATGGTGCTTACGATTCCGCGACGGGTCTCTTCAATACGCCGCAGGGCGAGCCGCGCTACTACTATGCGACCGACAATCTGGAATCGGATTGCTACCGGGGGCTTCTGCCCGAGGACCTGATCGATATCGCCGTTCGAAACGGCATACATTTCCACGGCGCGACCCAGACCGGTGTGGTCTTTCACCTGATCGGCGCGCTTTCGCAGTTCGGCAAGCTCGGGGCGGTCTGCGTCGGCCGCAGCAGGAAGGACGCCGAGGAACTTTATCAGGCAATGGTCGCCATTCTCGACCGTGAATGCGGTGCCGCGTAAATGAAAAAGGCCGCGGGATCACCGCGGCCTTCGTCGATCCTTATCGGGGTTCGCTTCGAAGCCCCTGGAATATCGCCCAACACATCGCCAGCAGCACCAGCGTGAAGGGCAGGCCGGTCGAAATGACCATCGCCTGTAGCGCCGTCAATCCTCCGCCGAGCAGCAGCACGATGGCCACCAAGCCCTCGAAGCTCGCCCAGAACACGCGCTGCGGGACCGGTGCATCCACCTTGCCTCCGGCCGTGATCGTATCGATCACCAGCGAACCGGAGTCCGACGAGGTGACGAAGAAGACGATCACCAGCACAACGCCGATGAAGGAGGTGAGCCCGGCAAGCGGCAGGCCTTCCAGCATGGCGAAGAGCGACAGTTCCGGCGAGTAGCTGTCGATCACATTGGCTTTCACCGCGCTCGTCTCCGGGCTTGTCAGGACCTGGTCGATCGCGGTGCCGCCGAAGACGGCCATCCACATGACGCAAACCAAAGACGGGATCAGCAACACGCAGATGATGAACTCCCGGACGGTGCGGCCGCGCGACACGCGGGCGATGAACATGCCGACGAAGGGCGACCACGAAATCCACCATGCCCAGTAGAAGGACGTCCAGCCCTGCATGTAGCCGGTATCCTCGCGGCCGAACGGGTTCGACAGGGCCGGCAGATCGACGATGTATGCGACGAGGCCCTTGCCGAAATCCGAAACGATCGTGGCGGTCGGGCCGACCAGGAACACGAAGATCAACAGCAGTGCGGCGATCGCCATGTTGATCTCGCTGAGCACCTTGACGCCGCCGTCGAGGCCGCGGACCACCGAAACCAGAGCGATCGACGTAATGCCGATGATCAGGATGACCTGAACGGTGAGGTTGTTCGGAATGCCAAAGACATGCTCCAGACCGGCATTGGCCTGTTGCGCGCCGATGCCGAGCGATGTTGTCAGGCCGAACAGGGTCGCGAAGACTGCCAGGATGTCGATGATGTGGCCCCACCAGCCCCAGACGCGCTCGCCGAGGATCGGGTAGAAGGCAGAGCGCACGGAAAGCGGAAGGCCCTTGTTGTAGCTGAACAGAGCGAGCGCCAGCGCCAGAACGGCATAAATGGCCCAGGGATGCAGGCCCCAGTGATAGATCGTCGCTGCGAGGCCCATCTGCCGGGCCGCCTCGACATTCTCCGGAATGAGGACGCCGTCCGCATCGAAGGGCGAGGGGGTGCCGAGAGGTTGGCTGATCGCCATGTGGTAGACCGGCTCGAGCACGCCGAAGAACATCAGCCCGATACCCATCCCGGCCGCGAACAGCATCGCGAACCAGCCGATATAGCTATAGTCGGGCGTCGCTTCCTTGCCGCCAAGCCGGATCGAGCCGTAGGGCGTGAAGATCAGCGCCACCGTGAAGATCACGAAGATGTTGCCGGCCAGAAGGAACACCCAGTCGAATGTGCTCGTCAGTGCCGGACGCAGCCAGCCGAAGAAATCCGCGGCCTGCTGTGGAAAGATCAGCGCCACGACGACGAACAGCACGATGACGCCGGCCGAAACCGCGAAGACGGGGTTGTGGATATCGAGGCCGAACGGCCCGATCTGTGCTTCGATGTTGTCCTGACCGATTTCGTAATCGGTTTCGATCAGGCCCGCGTCACCCTCGGGTTCCGGAATGCCGGTGGAAGTGTCGCTCATGGGATTTCCTCCCGTTTATGATTTGAGTGTTGTTGAATTTCGCCGGATCAGCTCGGGCGAACGAGGAAAACCGATGCGTCGGTATGCGTTGCCAGGCGGCCGCCATTCGAAGGCCAGACGTGATCGGCGACATTCGGGATATGCGTCGCCATGACCACGAGATCGCTCTTTGTCTCGTGAACGGCCTTGACCAGCGCGTCGTCAAGCTCGGCGGCCGGGTCGTGACTGACCACGGTTTTGCCGTGGGTCTCGATGCCATGCCGTTCGGCCTGCTCCTTCGCGAATGCCAGAAGCTTTTGCTCGTACTCCGCCGGATTGTGGGCCATCGGGCCGGGTGTCGACGCCGTGACGCCGACATAGGTCACCGGCACCTTATAGAGTGAAGAAAGATTAGCCGCCGTGTCGAGCGCCTGCGCCAGCTTGTCGGCGTGCGCGAGGTCCACGGGCACCATGATTTTGTGATACATTGGCTCTCCCCGTCATATGTGAGGCATTGCTTAAGCTTTGCCGATATTGTGTTTTTTGCATCAGGCTGGCGGGTTTGACAGCCGGTTGCTATTCCGCAAACGGAGATTGACGTTCCGATTACGACGCGAGGCTAACGCGGCATCCATCGCGCTGTAAACCGCCCGGCCGGAAGTTCCCCGGATTGTGCGAGGAACTGTCCGCAAGCACGCTCCACTATCGCTGATCAGCCCCGTCTGAATGCCATTTCATGCCGCTCGGATCTTGTGGCGTCATGCGGCTACGGCTCCTCCGAAAGAGGCCGTGACAGCGGCACGAAGCCCTGAGCCCCGTGCGTTTATTGACAGCCTCGGGCCAGTTGGTATGGGTGCGACGAGTCCATGGAAGGAGCAGGATGCACAGAGGCTTGGATTGAACCGCATGGAGCGGAATCGCTCGGCACCGCGTGTGCCGATCCAATTGTGCATGAATTCTATGGAGTTCTCATGGAGAACCAGGACGTAATAATCCGGCCGTTTGACGCGGCAGCGGATACTGAAAAACTGTCAGGCATATGGCTCGACGCATCTCTGAGAGCGCATCCGTTTATCGGTCGGCCAAGGCTTCTGGAGCAGCGGCCTTTGATCGAGGACGAGTACCTCCCGAAATCAGAGACCTGGGTCGCCTGTCATGCGGGCGAGCCGGTGGGTTTCATCAGCCTGCTGGGCCGTTTCATCGGCGCGGTTTTCATAGAACCGAACTGGCAGGGCCAAGGCGTTGGCCGCAAGCTGATTGCCCATGCTCTTGAACGCAATGGCGAATTGTCGCTCGAAGTCTACACCCGGAACGAACAGGCCGTTCGCTTCTATGCCGCTCTCGGATTCGAGGAGGTTTCCCGGCGCGATGTGGATGATTTCGGCTACCCCTTCGAGAATGCAGTTCTGATGCTCAAGGGTTGAGCGCATGACCGGGCAGGGCGTTCTGCCCGGTCATTTCACGCGAGCGAATCTGCCTCAGCGAATCACCCATCGGGTTCGAACGACAGCTGAAGGTGAGCATCGAGGGCGTCTGTCAAACTCGGTGCTATTCAATGTGGGGTGTCTGCGGCCGATCATCGATGACCGATTGTGATGGGTGAATCCAAGCACCGGGTTCCATCGCGACGTTCCGCGAATGCTGCACATAGATGATCGGCCAAGTGATGGAAAACGCTGGTACTCCCAAGGGGAATCGAACCCCTGTTTCCGCCGTGAGAGGGCGGCGTCCTGACCGCTAGACGATGGGAGCGTGCGCGGAAGATGCGCATATAGGCACAAGCGCGAGTGAGGTCAATCCCGCTTGGCCGGCCGCGTCAGATATCTTCGACGAACGCCTTCAGCATGTGGCGCACCGGATCGATCGCACGGACCATGACCGCGTCGCCCGAACAAGGAAATTTCTGAGCAGCCTTGCGCCGAGAGCCTCCTTCGTTTGCTTGACGACAACACCGCGATCGGCTGCTTATTGTTTCCCGGAAACGGACCGAAATCGGAGATCGTCCAATGAAGCCGGCAGACTTGGCGGGTATCGCGATTCATTCGGAATCGCTCGATGAGATCCGCGCTGCACTCGACGCAAGTCTTGGCGCGGCCGAAGTATGGCGCGGAGAAATCGCCGATGACGACGAAATCGCCTTCCTGATAAGCGAATGCGCCCATGCCATAGGCCATGTCGCGCGGCGTTTCGCGGTACTCGACGTCTCGGCTTTGCGCCGGGTTGTCGCTCTCGGCACGACGCATGAAAGCAACATCACTGTCCTGGGCGGGATCCAGGACATGTGGGACGATATAGGCCACTTCCTGCCGGAAGCAGTCCGCCCGCCCGCAACGATAGACGACTAAGGAGAGAGCTTAGCGTTCGGTGCCGCCGACCGTCATCTGATCCATGCGCAAATGCGGCTGGCCGACGCCGACGGGCACGCCCTGTCCGGCCTTCCCGCACATGCCGATACCGGTATCGAGTGCCATGTCGTTTCCGACCATGGAGACGCGGTGCATGGCGTCCGGGCCGTTTCCGATCAGCATCGCGCCCTTGACCGGATACGTCACCTTGCCGTTCTCGATCATGTAGGCCTCGGTGCAGCCGAAGACGAACTTGCCGGAGGTGATGTCGACCTGGCCGCCGCCGAACGAGACAGCGTAAATGCCCTTGTCGACCGAAGCGATGATTTCCTCCGGGCTCTTGTCGCCGCCGAGCATGTAGGTGTTGGTCATGCGCGGCATCGGCACATGGGCGTAGGATTCGCGGCGTCCGTTGCCGGTCGGCTTGACGCCCATCAGGCGCGCGTTTTGGCGGTCCTGCATGTAGCCAACGAGTTTGCCGTCCTCGATCAGTACGTTGTAGCCAGACGGCGTACCCTCGTCGTCGATGGAAAGAGAGCCGCGCCGGTTTTCGATCGTACCGTCATCGACGACTGTGACGCCCTTCGCCGCGACCTGTTCGCCCATCAATCCGGCGAATGCGGATGTACCCTTGCGGTTGAAATCGCCCTCGAGGCCGTGGCCGACGGCCTCGTGCAACATCACGCCGGGCCAGCCAGCGCCAAGCACGATGTCGAATGTGCCGGCCGGGGCGGGTTTCGCGTCGAGATTGACCAATGCCTGCCGCAACGCCTGGTCGGCGGCGTGCTTCCAGGTGTCGGTGGCGATGAATTCGCCGAATTCCTGTCGGCCGCCCATGCCATGCGAGCCGCTCTCCTGCCGGTCGCCGTCACCGACGATGACCGAGATGTTGATGCGGGTCAGCGGCCGCACGTCCTTGGCGAAATGGCCGTCGGCGCGCAGGATTTCCACCACCTGCCATGAGGCGGCCAGCGACGCGCTGACCTGGCGCACACGCGGATCCTTCGCCCTCAGGTAGGCATCGATCTCGGTCAGCAGCTTGACCTTCGTCTCGAAGGAAGGCTCGCCGATCGGATTGGCGTCGCCGTAGAGCTTGCGGTTGGTGCCCTGGGGTGCGTCGGAATATTTGCCCGAATAGCCGGTGGTCACCGCGCCGACCGCGTCCGCCGCCCGTTTCAGTGCGGCAAGCGAGAGTTCGCCGGACTCGGCGTAACCGACTGCATCGCCGGCGACCGAGCGCAGGCCGAAGCCGCGTCCGGTATTGAAAGACCCGGTCTTCAAACGTCCGTTGTCGAACATCAGCTGTTCGGATTCGCGGTGCTCGACGAACAATTCGCCGTCGTCGGCTTTTTCCAGCGCATCGGCGACGACGCCTTGCAGCGTCTCCTTCGGCACGTCGAAGGCGTTGATCAGGTCGGGAATGGAATCGGCAGGCATGGACAATCCTTTCGTCTCACGACTCATTTAGGCGTCGTGAGGCGAGGGGACAACCGTTGGCGCCCGGGATCAGGGCAGCGCCCGGTATCCGTCGGTGAAGCCGGTGAGATCGACGGGGATGCCGATGCCTTCCTCGGGTGTCTGGAAGACGTAGAATGTGGCGCTATTGCCTTCCGACAATGCCTTGATCAGCGTGTCTTCGAGGATCACTTCGGCATAGCAGCCATCGGTGAAGCAGCGAACGAAATATGCGCGGCCGATGTCATTGCCGTCGATATTGAGGCCAAGCCCGTTCGGCAGCAGAACGCCGAGCGGAGCGAGAACGCGCAGGATCCGGGCCTTCTTGTCGGCAGTCTTCAGGACCACCACGGACAAGCCGAATTCCTCGCGGTCGGCAGCCACGACATTCTGCATGAGCACGCATTGCTCGTTGGTTGCACCTGGCGGCAGGTCGCAGACGATTGACCATGCGCCATGCGTGGCGCGCACGTTGGAGGGCTGGATCGAACCTCCCGCGCCGACCTGCGCGACTTTCACACCGTCAACGGGTTCCGGATCCGGCTTGCGGGTCTGCAGCGGCGCGCCCGTGCCGAGATCGATCGGACCGACCGACGCGACTTCCCGGGCCGTCCGCATATAACCGGCGTCCATGCCCCCATCGGTCGAGGCCGTTTGGTTCTCGGCCGGTTGTGTCAGGTGGTCATGGGCAAGAAAGCCGGCGGCCCCGAGCATCAGCGCAAAGCCCGCCGCGATCACGCGCAGCTTTCCGTGGCCGGTTTTGTGCCCGCGCTGAAATCGGTCGTTTGTGTGCTGCATCGTTTTATCAGTCATGTCGGCGGCCATCAGAGTTTCCCGTCCGGTGTCGATCGTCTATCGGCAAGGCTGTGTTTCACCTGATTCGGCGAAAATCACCTCGGCTGGTCGATTCGGTCCGCTCTTTTATCGCAGGCCGCAGTGAAAGGGAACGAGCCCCGGGAGCGGGAATTCGAACCCTCACATTCGCATATCCCGACCCTTGGGAGAGCTTCACACATGCTTTCTGGTCGAAATCATGGCATGCGCGTTTTTTTGTCGCGGTGACGACTTGGCAAACAGGTCAATATCGCCAATAAGCCCCCGTGTTGCGGCCCTTCGACGCGCAAAATGACGCACGGTTTCGACTTGTGTTTCAGTTGCGCGTAAAAGCGGTCTGTGATTGATACAGGTCAAAGACGGGCTCTTTTCCGTCCGGCGCAGCCGAGGCAACGGCCGCGCGATGATTGGGAGTTAACAACGTGCTGAATAAACCGGCCTGGATTGCAGGCATCGTTTCCATCGCGACCGCGTTGTCGTCGGGCGCTGCCTTCGCCGCTCAACCGACCCCGTGGCAGACGGACTTGCAGCCGGCAGCGACCGGCATCATGCACGAGATTCGCTGGTTCGAGGAATACACGCTGTGGTTCCTCATTCCGATCGTGCTGTTGGTTCTGGCGCTGCTGGTTTACGTCATCATGCGTTATAACAAACGCAGCAATCCGACGCCGTCGCGTACCAGCCACAACACGATGATCGAGATCATCTGGACGGTCGGTCCGGTGCTGATCCTTCTGTTCTTCGCGGTGCCGTCCTTCCAGTTGCTCACCGCGCAATACACGCCCGAAGGTGAACCCGAACTCACCATCAAGGCGACCGGTTACCAGTGGTACTGGGGCTACGAATATCAGGGCGATGAGGGCGAGGATGTCTCCTTCGATGCGCTTCTGCTGCGCGAAGAAGATCGCGCCGATTATGGCAAGGAAGACAAGGCGGTGTATCCTCGCCTTCTCGCTGTCGACAACGAGATCGTCGTGCCGGTGGACACGACCGTGCGCCTGCTGGTCACAGCCGGTGATGTGCTCCATTCTTGGGCGATGCCTGCCTTCGGCGTGAAGATGGACGCCGTGCCGGGTCGCCTCAACGAGACGTGGTTCCGTGTCGAGGAAGAGGGCATTTACTACGGTCAGTGCTCGGAGCTTTGCGGCAAGGATCACGCATTCATGCCGATCGCCGTACGTGCCGTTTCGCGCGAGCAGTATGATGGCTGGCTCGCCGCCGCACGCGACGACGTCGGTGCCGCGAACAGAGATTTGATGGCTGCCATCGACGCGCAGCGCCAACTGGCTTCCGCTGAATAAGCGGCTGGCCGGAGTATTTTTCGAGGAGCATGCAAGACATGGCTGGATCAATCGCCCATGACGCCCATGCCGACCACAAGCCCCAGGGTTTCGTGCGTCGCTGGATGTTTTCGACCAACCACAAGGATATCGGAACGCTGTACCTGATCTTCGCGATCACGGCCGGCGTCATCGGTGGCTTCCTGTCCGTCATGATGCGGTGGGAGCTTGCCGAGCCGGGCATTCAGATTTTCCACGGGCTGGCTTCGATGGTCTACGGGGTCGAGGGCGACAGCGCCCTGGATGCCGGCAAGCACATGTATAACGTGTTTACGACCGGCCACGGCCTCATCATGATCTTCTTCATGGTCATGCCGGCGCTGATCGGCGGTTTCGCCAACTGGATGGTGCCGATCATGATCGGCGCGCCGGACATGGCGTTCCCGCGCATGAACAACATCTCCTTCTGGCTGCTGCCGCCGGCCTTCATCCTGCTGCTGATTTCCATCTTCATGCCGTCCGCTCCTGGCGCGCATGGTGTGGGCGGCGGCTGGACGATCTATCCGCCGCTGTCGACATCCGGCCAGCCGGGTCCGGCGATGGATTTCGCCATCCTGTCGCTGCACATTGCCGGCGCGTCCTCGATCCTTGGCGCGATCAACTTCATCACCACCATCTTCAACATGCGCGCGCCGGGCATGACCCTGCACAAGATGCCGCTGTTCGCATGGTCGGTGCTGATCACGGCCTTCCTGCTGCTGCTGTCGCTGCCAGTTCTGGCGGGTGGCATCACCATGCTGCTGACCGACCGCAATTTCGGCACGGCCTTCTTCGCGCCCGAAGGCGGCGGTGACCCGATCCTGTTCCAGCACCTGTTCTGGTTCTTCGGTCACCCGGAAGTCTACATCCTGATCTTGCCGGGCTTCGGCATCATCAGCCACATCGTCTCGACCTTCTCGAAGAAGCCGGTCTTCGGCTATCTCGGCATGGCCTACGCCATGGTCGCCATCGGCGTGGTCGGCTTCATCGTGTGGGCGCACCACATGTACACGACCGGACTGTCGCTCGACACGCAGCGCTACTTCGTGTTCGCGACGATGGTCATCGCGGTGCCGACCGGGGTGAAGATCTTCTCGTGGATCGCCACCATGTGGGGCGGATCGATCGAGATGAGGACTCCGATGCTGTGGGCGATCGGCTTCATCTTCCTGTTCACAGTCGGCGGCGTGACGGGCGTTCAGCTCGCCAATGCCGGTCTCGACCGGGCTCTGCATGACACCTATTATGTCGTGGCGCACTTCCACTACGTGCTGTCGCTGGGTGCGGTCTTCGCGATCTTCGCGGCCTGGTACTACTGGTTCCCGAAGATGTTCGGCTACATGTACTCGCCGTTCATCGCGCGGACCCATTTCTGGGTGACCTTCATCGGCGTGAACCTGATCTTCTTCCCGCAGCACTTCCTCGGTCTGGCCGGCATGCCGCGCCGCTACATCGACTATCCGGATGCGTTTGCGGGCTGGAACCAGATTTCCTCCTACGGGTCTTACCTGTCAGCGATCGGCGTCCTGATCTTCCTCTATGGTGTCTGGGAAGCCTTCGCCAAGAAGCGCGAGGCGGGTGACAATCCGTGGGGCGAGGGTGCGACCACGCTGGAATGGCAGCTTTCCTCGCCGCCCCCGTACCACCAGTGGGAGCAGCTGCCGCGCATCAAGTAAGACCGGCGGCAAGAAACGAGAAACTGGTTGCCCGGCGCATTGCTCCGGGCAACTGCACAAAAAGGTCTCCTGTGGCCGACAAGTAGGGTGAAAAGCCCGACGGGACCGGACTGGACAGAATGGCGTTAGTCGAAAACATCCAGAGCAACGAGGCGCGCATCTCCGAGGCGATGCCCGGAGACTACTTCGCGCTGCTCAAGCCGCGCGTGATGTCGCTGGTCGTGTTCACGGCCTTTGTCGGCATGATGCTCGCACCCGGTTCGATCAATCCGTTGATCGCGTTGATCGCCATCCTGGCGATCGCCGTGGGCGGCGGCGCATCGGGCGCGTTGAACATGTGGTACGACGCGGATATCGACGCCGTCATGACGCGCACGAAGAAGCGTCCTATTCCCGCCGGCCGGATCGCTGGTGGCGAGGCGCTGGCTTTCGGCCTGGTCCTGTCTGTCTTTTCGGTGCTGACGCTCGGCACGCTGACCAACTGGGTTGCCGGCGGACTGCTCGCCTTTACGATCTTCTTCTACGCGGTCATCTATACGATGTGGCTGAAGCGCTCCACGCCGCAGAACATCGTTATTGGCGGCGCGGCGGGCGCGTTTCCGCCGATGATCGGCTGGGCGGCTGTGACTGGCGGAATCAGCCTGGAAAGCGTCGTCCTGTTCCTGATCATCTTTCTTTGGACGCCGCCGCATTTCTGGGCGCTGGCGCTGTTCAAGCTGCGCGACTACGACATGGCCAAGGTGCCGATGTTGCCGAACGTCGCGGGCGAGCGCCATACCAAGCTTCAGATCGTCGCCTACTCTCTGGTGTTGGCCGCAGTCGCCGTATCGCCCTGGCCGCTTGGCTTGGCGGGGCCTGTCTACGGAGCGGTTTCCATCCTGCTCGGGCTCAATTTCCTTCGCCATGCCGTTGCTGTCTGGCGCATGCCCGATGGCGACGCCACCATGGTTCCGGCCAAGAAGCTGTTCGGCTTCTCGCTCGTCTACCTTGCTTCCCTGTTCTCGGTGTTGCTGGGTGAAGCGCTTGTCATGAAAGTGCTGGCGGGGTGATCGCGATGGCAGAAAACAAGCAGGATACGGTCGAGATGACCGACGCGCAGAAGAAGGCGCAGCGCCGCCGCTCTGTCGCTCTCGGCCTCGTGCTCGCGGCTTTCGTCGTCATCATCTATGTTGGCTCCTGGGCCAAGATGGGCGCCTCGCTCTTCGATCGTTCGTTGTGAGGCATTGATGACCCAGGCAACCGCACAATCGAAGAGTAGCCGCCGTAACGGTCTGATCGCCGCGATCGGTCTCGGCATTGCCGTCGGCATGGTCGGCATGGCTTACGCGTCTGTGCCGCTCTATCGCCTTTTCTGCCAGGTGACCGGCTATGGCGGCACGACGCAGCGCGCACAGACGGCAGGGATCCAGGTGCTCGATCAAACGATCAAGGTTCGTTTCGACGCAAATACCGCAGGCGTGAACTGGGATTTCAAGCCAAACCAACGCCAGGTCGAATTGAAGATCGGCGAAACCATGCAGGTTGGCTACACCGCGCACAACAATTCGGCCCAGACAATAACGGGCACGGCGACCTTCAACGTGACACCGCAGTCGGCGGGTGCCTACTTCAACAAGATCGAGTGTTTCTGCTTCACGGAGCAGACGCTTGTGCCAGGCGAAACCGCAGACATGCCCATCGTGTTCTTCATCGACCCGGACATCATGCAATCCGAGGAACTGAAGGACATCGATACGCTGACGCTTTCCTACACCTTCTTTCCAGTTGACGAACCGAAGCCTGTCGCGCAATCAAACATCGGCGCGGACGTCACGCGAACAATACAGTAACCGGGGATAGCCACATGGCCGACGCACACACCAAACATCACGATTATCACATCATTGATCCGAGTCCCTGGCCGCTCTTCGGCTCGATCGGCGCTTTGGTGATGGCGATTGGCGGTATCGGCTGGATGCAGTCCCTGCAGGGCAACGAGTTCGGCCTGCTTGGTATTCCGCTGGACAATCCCTGGGTGTTTTTCATCGGCCTTCTGATCGTGCTCTACACGATGTTCGGCTGGTGGGGCGACACGATCAAGGAAGCCCATCAGGGGCATCACACCAAGGTGGTCTCGCTTCACCTGCGCTATGGCATGATCATGTTCATCGCCTCGGAGGTCATGTTCTTCGTCGCTTGGTTCTGGGCCGTCTTCGACGCCAGCCTGTTCTATGATGAGGCAATCCAGGTCATGCGCCTCGAATATACCGGTGGATCATGGCCGCCGGCCGGCCTGGAAGTGCTCGATCCGCTGCACCTGCCGCTCTACAACACGGTTATCCTGCTTCTTTCCGGAACCACGGTCACGTGGGCGCACCATGCGCTTTTACATGACGACCGCAGCGGTTTGAAATGGGGATTGGCGCTGACGATCGTGCTCGGCATCCTGTTCTCCAGCGTGCAGGCCTATGAATACATGCATGCGCCCTATTCGTTCTCGGGCTCGCTTTATGGCGCGACCTTCTTCATGGCGACGGGCTTCCATGGCTTCCACGTGCTGGTCGGCACGATCTTCCTGCTCGTCTGCTTTTTCCGGGCGCTGGCCGGTGACTTCACGCCAAAGCAGCATTTCGGCTTTGAGGCCGCGGCCTGGTACTGGCACTTCGTTGACGTCGTCTGGCTGTTCCTGTTCTTCGTCATCTATGTCTGGGGATCGTGGGGCGCGCCGATCGCGCATTGACGATCCGGGACGGAAAGAAATTGCGGAGGGGGCGGTCGTCAGGATCGCCCCTTCGTTTTTGAGGAGATGAAATTGACCTCCGGAAACACCGGGGCCGGGAAGGCGCACCGCTTTCCATGGGTTCTTGTTGTATCGACACTGGTTTCGCTCGCCATCCTGGTTTCCCTCGGAAACTGGCAGGTTCGTCGACTGGCCTGGAAAGAAGGGCTGCTCGCGACCATCGATCAACGCATCCACGCGGAGGCCGTGCCGCTTTCGGAGGCGCTGACCATTATGCGCTCGGGAGAGGATATCGAATACCTGCCGGTCTCGCTTGGCGGCACGTTCCTGCCGGATACCGAGCAGCACGTGCTTTCCACGTGGAAGGGCGCGTCCGGCTGGAACGTCTATCAACCCCTCAGACTGGACGATGGAGAGATCCTTTTCGTCAATCGGGGCTTCGTGCCCTATGACCGCAAGGATCCAGCCACGCGTCCGGATAGCCGGCCGGAAGGCGAGCAGGCGATAACCGGCTTTGCCCGCCTGCCGCTCGATGACAAGCCGGGCTTCCTCGTGCCGGAAAACGATCCGGCGAAGAATGAATATTACTGGAAGGATCTTGCGGCCATGACGGCTGCAGCGGAGCTCGACGGCGAAACGATTGTGCCGCTCTTCGTCGATGCCGGGCCGCAAGCCGATCCGTCGAAACTGCCGATCGGCGGTATCACGAATATCGACCTTCCTAACAACCACCTGCAATATGTGGTCACATGGTACGGCCTGGCGGCGGCTCTGCTCGCCGTGTCGGGGGTCTTCCTGTGGCGCAGGCTGAGCCAGCCTTGACAAGCTGTGCCCTGGCTTCCAAATCGGCATCGAACCGGATGACCCGAATGAACGCCCCCATAAAGCCACCGCTGACGATCCGCCTTTGCGAGCCGCGCGGCTTTTGTGCCGGCGTCGACCGGGCGATCCAGATCGTCGTTCTGGCGCTCAAGAAATACGGCGCGCCGGTCTATGTCCGGCACGAGATCGTGCATAACCGTTTTGTCGTCGACGGGCTGCGTGAACGTGGTGCCGTGTTCGTGCAGGAGCTTTCGGACATTCCCACCGAACATCGTGACGAACGGCCGGTGGTCTTCTCGGCGCATGGCGTGCCGAAATCCGTGCCCGCCGATGCCGAGAACAGGCACATGTTCTATCTCGATGCGACCTGTCCGCTGGTCTCGAAGGTTCACAAGCAGGCGATGCGCCACCAGCGCCTGGGGCGTCATGTTCTTCTGATCGGACATGCCGGCCACCCGGAAGTGGTGGGGACAATGGGCCAACTGGAGCCCGGCGCCGTAACGCTGGTTGAGACTGTCGAACAGGTTGCAGGCCTCGACGTGCCCGACGAGGAAAATCTCGGTTTTGTCACGCAGACCACACTGTCGGTCGATGACACAGCCGATATCGTCGCGGCGCTGGAAAAGCGCTTTCCGAAGCTGACCGCGCCATCCTCGGAATCGATCTGCTACGCCACGACCAATCGCCAGGAAGCGGTGAAGAAAGCGGCGCCGGACACGGATGTGTTCCTGATCGTCGGCGCGCCGAATTCCTCCAATTCGCGCCGCCTCGTCGAGGTCGCGCGCAAGCACGGCGCGGCAGACGCAACGCTCGTCCAGCGCGCCGGAGAGATAGACTGGGATCGCATGGATGGCGTCTCCGCCATCGGAATATCGGCTGGCGCCTCGGCCCCGGAGATCGTGGTCGAGGAAATCATCGATGCCTTCCGCGACCGGTTCGACGTGACGGTCGACATCGCGCTCACGGTCGAGGAGACGGAGAATTTTCCCGTCATGCGCGATCTTCGCGATACGCCGCTCGAAACCGCCGACATGGCTTTTCTCAATGGAAGCGGCGACTGACAAATGGCTGTCTATACCGACATTACCGAAGCCGAACTCGGAAGCTTTCTGGCCGAATACGATGTGGGCGACCTGCAGTCCTATCGCGGCATCGCCGAGGGCGTCGAAAACTCCAACTTCCTCGTTCACACCACGTCGGGCCAGTTTATCCTGACGCTTTACGAAAAGCGGGTGAACCGGGACGACCTGCCTTTTTTCCTCGGCCTCATGCAGCATCTGGCCGAGCGCGGCGTATCCTGCCCACTGCCGGTTCATCGCCGCGACGGCGCCATGCTGGGCGAACTTGCCGGCCGCCCCGCCGCGATGGTGACCTTCTTGGAAGGTATCTGGCTGCGCCGGCCGCAACCGATGCATTGCGCCGAAGTCGGGCGGGGGCTGGCGGAAATGCACCTTGCCGGCGAGGACTTCGCGTTGAAGCGCCGGAACGGACTGACCTTGGAGGACTGGCGTCCGCTTTGGGAAAAATCGCGCGCGCACGCCGATGCGATCGATCCGAAGCTGATCCCGGAAACCGAGGCCTTGCTCGACCGGTTGGAGGCGGAATGGCCCCGCGAACTGCCGCAAGGCGTCGTCCACGCCGATCTGTTCCCGGACAATGTCTTTTTCCTCGGTGACAGCCTGTCCGGCTTCATCGACTTCTATTTCGCATGCAATGACGCATTTGCCTACGACATCGCCGTTTGCCTGAACGCGTGGTGTTTCGAGCGCGATCACGCGTTCAACATCACCAAGGGGCAGGCGTTCCTGAACGCATATAATGCGGTTCGTCCTTTGACGGAGGACGAGACGGCGGCCCTGCCGATGCTCTGCGGGGGCGCATCCCTGCGTTTCATGCTGACGCGGCTCTATGACTGGGTGATGACCCCGGAAGGCTCGCTTGTCGTCAAGAAGGATCCGCTCGAGTATCTCATGAAAATGCGCTTCCACGGGCAGGTCCGGTCCGCAAGTGAATACGGGCTCGGCTGATGGCGAAAGCAACGTCCAAGACCATCGAGATATTCACGGACGGCGCGTGTTCGGGAAATCCCGGGCCCGGTGGCTGGGGTGCGATCCTGCGCTGGAACGGCACCGAGAAGGAACTGAACGGCGGCGAGGCCGAGACCACCAACAATCGCATGGAACTGTTGGCGGCGATCCGGGCGCTGGAAGCGCTTCGCGGAGGGCCGCATCGGATCGAACTCTATACGGATTCATCCTATGTGAAGGACGGCATTTCCGGCTGGATCCATGGCTGGAAACGCAATGGCTGGAAGACGGCCGCCAAGAAGCCGGTCAAGAACGCGGAACTCTGGCAGGAGCTCGACGATCTGTCGCGCCGCCACGAAATCAACTGGAACTGGGTCAAGGGTCATGCGGGCCACCCGGAAAACGAGCGCGCCGACGAACTGGCGCGCGAGGGCATGAAGCCGTTCAAAGGCTGACGCGCGAAATTGCCGCGCGGATTTTTTCTTTCTAGACTGGATGCCCCGGAACGAATTGGGGGTGCAACGGAAATGAAGGTCGCATTCGCAGGCATTCTGGCCATTGCAATGTCACTGATTGTCGCCACGGCAAGGGCCGAGCAACCGCCTGTCAGCGGTCCCGTGAAGCGGCCAGTGACCGCGCTTCAGGCGGACGAGTTCTGGATACAGGTCGCCAGCCGGCAGACACTGCCGGATGCGATCGAAGTCGCTGAACAATACACCGCACAGTTTCCCCGTGTCGCCGTCCTGCAATCGCAGAACGGCTGGTACGCCATCGTCGTCGATGTCGTGAGGGACGGGGTCGTGCAGGAGACGCTCAAGCGCCTCAAGGATGCCGGGCGAATTCCCGGCGACAGCTATGCGACCGCCGGGAAGAGCTATCTCTGGATCGCCTGGCCGGAGATCGATCCCTACGCGCCGGTTACGAGCGGAAACTAGGCAAGCTGCTCCAGCATCGCTGCCGCGCCGGAATTGGTCGCTTCGCCACGCTTTTCCTCCAGATTGACGACAGTCACCGTCCCATCATCGACGATCATGGAATAGCGAAGCGAACGCAGGCCGAGCTTGCCGGCGGAGATATCCACCTCCATGCCGATCGCCTTGGAGAATGCCGCGTCCCAGTCGGCGACGAACGTGATCTTGCCGAGCGCGCCCGTCGTCTCCGCCCATGCCTTCATGACGTGGTGGTCGTTGACGGAGACGCACACGATCTCGTCGACGCTCTTGGCGAGGATCGTGTCGCGGTTTTCGATGAAGCCGGGCAGGTGGTTCAGCGAACAGGTCGGCGTGAATGCTCCGGGCACGCCGAAGACGACGACCTTGCGGCGGCCAAACAAATCGTCCGTCGTGATCTCCTCCGGTCCGTCCACCGTGATCTTCGTGACAGTGGCTGAGGGAATCTTCGCGCCGGCTTCGATAGGCATTTGCATCTCCAGATTGAATGGGTCAGCCCTGACATAGGGCGAATGCACTAAAATTGGGAGAGTATGTTCGCCGAAATCGCGATTTAGAATGCGTCGATCGGGAGCGTGATCTCGACGGCGTCGATTCCGTGTCGGGCGGTGGCGATCAGGTCGAATGCGCCGGCCTTTGAAGGATCGAAGGCCGGTCGCGCGCGGAAAATGGTCGTGCCCGCATCGGACGAAACCTGAACCGGTTTTGAAAACGGGTGATCCGACCCGGCGGAGAGAAACAGCTGCGGCGCTTCCCTGTCGGAAGCCTTGTGGTGCAGTACTATCTCGATCTCGCCGTCAGCCGTCCATGATGCGCCTTCGATCGCAAGGTTGTCGGAATTGCCGTCGGGAAGGGCAGAGAACGCAGCGTCGATCAGCAACCCCTGAATCATCTTGCCGCGCGCGTCTCGTGGATCGAAGTCGAGATGCGCGGAAACGGGGACGCAGACATCGCGGCAGATGCCGAGAAAGACGTCGGCGGCGATTGCGCCGGGCGTATCGTTTGCGTCGAGAGCCATGGTCAGCGGCAGCGCCACCGGGTGTTTGTATCCGGCCCAGGAGCCGTAAGCGTCATCCGTCCATTCCGGAGCGGGGAAATGGATCTGAACCGCGGAGACACCGTCCCCGGATACCGCAACTTGCGGCGGTATGCCGGCCGCACCGGGTTCGCGCCAGTAGGTCTTCCAGCCCGGTTCTAGGTCGATTTGCAGGATTGCCCGGAGTTCATTCGCGCCCGGCATTGGTGGCTCGGCGACGATCCGGATGCGCGCGCCGTCGGTCGCTTCCCATTGCGAGGAAGCGGCATGCGCGGCCTGTGGCAGGATCGCGCAATAAGCGGCGAAAATCGCGGCATATTTTACTGGCAGGTGAAAAGCCATGTCGTTCAGTTGGCCCTAACTCGTTTGAATGGCAAATGAATTTCGTCCGATACCGGCGTCAACTCTTCGTGAGTCCCGTCATCTCGTGGGGTGAGAGAACGGACAGAAAAAATACTGGCGAAATCCATGTTCGGTGTTACGCTTCTCATATGGAAATTTTGACGCATAAGCATGTTGCCAGCGGTTCAGGGCAATTCGAGGGAAAATTCCTCGTTGCCATGCCGGGCATGGCGTCTTCGTTTTTCGCGCAGACCATCATCTATGTCTGTGCCCACAACGAAGAGGGCGCGATGGGCTTTGTCGTCAACAAGGCGCGTGGGATGACGTTCTGCGATCTCGTGGAGCAGACGGATGTGTTCTCCGAAGCGAGCTTGCCGAACATGCCGACCAGTGTGGCGCATGCGCCGGTCGGGCATGGCGGTCCGGTGGACGAGCATCGCGGTTTCGTCCTGCATTCCGCCGACTATTGCGGCGACTCGACGATTCCGATTTCGGAATCGGTATTCCTGACGTCGACGACACAGGTCCTGCGGATGATCGCCGAAGGGGAGGGCCCCAATCGCTGCGCGATCTCGCTGGGGTATTCGGGCTGGGGTCCCGGCCAGCTTGAAAACGAGATGCTGGACAATAGCTGGCTGACGCTCGACGCGGATAGCGGACTGGTCTTCGACCAGGATCACGAAACCAAATACGACCGCCTGCTGCGTGCGGCGGGCATCCAGCCGGCGCATTTCGTCGCCGATTGCGGCCACGCCTGAACGACCAGGTCTGTATCGGATTATTCGGCCGCGTCGTCATTGGAGACGACCGGAGTTTGCTCCATGACCAGTTCCGTGGCTTCCTCCGCACTGACCGGCGCCCCGGCCACGAAACCCTGGATGTAGGTACATCCCATATCTTCCAGCTTGTCGGCGTCTTCCGGCAATTCCACGCCCTCGGCAACGGTGGCAAGGCCGAGATTGGTCGCCATCGCGATCACGGACTGAAGAAGAATATCGCGCTGCGACCAGTCGTTGCGGACGAGCGACTGGTCGATCTTGATGATGTCGAACGGGAATTGCGACAAATAGGCCAGTGACGAATAGCCGGTGCCGAAATCGTCCATCGCGAGACCGATGCCCAGCTCCTTGATCTTCTGCAGGACGCGCGAGTTGTGCTCCGGATTCTGCATCAGCACGGTCTCGGTGATTTCAAGCCGCAGCTTGTGCCGGCGCGACGAGAACCGCGCGCGCATGCCCGACAGCGTGTTGGCGAAATCGCGGGTCATCACCTGCTGGCTCGACACATTGACGGAAAGGAAAAGCCTCGCATCCGGCAACTGGACATCCCAATCCATCAACTGGCGCATGGCCAGTTCCAGCGCATGGTTGCCGAGTTCAACGATCAGGTCGGACCGTTCGGCGATCGCGATGAACTCCGAAGGCTGTATCTCGCCACGGCGCGGGTGGTTCCAGCGCATCAGCGCTTCGAAGCCGGCGATATCGAGCGATCCGGAATGCACGATCGGCTGATAGGCCAGCGAGATCTCGCCGCGCTCGATGGCGCGTCTGAGATCCGATTCCAGTTGCAGCTTGTCCGAGCCCGAGGTCCGGAATGCGGGCCGGAACGGCTCGACGCGGTCGCCGCCGAAACGCTTCGCCTGGAACAGCGCGAGTTCGGCGTCGCCGAACAGGTCTTCGTCCTGCGAGCGCGCCTGCGTGAACGTCGCGAGGCCGATGGAAACCGTCAGGATGATCTGGCGCTCGGCAAAGGAAATCGGGGCCTTGATGGTCTTCTTGACCGCGTCCGCGAACGCGGCAATGCGTCCGGGTTCATTTTCCGAAAGCAGGATGATGCCGAACTGGTTGCCGGAAATGCGCGCCAGCGTGTCGTGTGGGCGAAGCAGCCGACGCAATCGACGGGCAACGGTGATCAGCAAGGTATCGCCGGCCGCCATACCGATCGACTCATTGACCTGCCGGAAGCGGTCGATATCGATGATAAGCGCAGTCGGCTTCATCGCATCGTCGGCATTGGCGATCGCAAGCGCGTTGCGCAGCCGGTCCATGAACAATTCGCGGTTCGGAAGACCGGTAAGGTTGTCGTGCACGGCGTCGTGCAACAGCCGCTCTTCAGCGCGCTTCTGGTCGCTGACATCGATAATCGTTCCGATACAGCGAATGACCTGTCCGTCCGCGCCGACAACTGGTCGTGCGCGTACCGCGAACCAGCTGTAGTAGCCGTCCGATCCGCGAAGCCGGATATTGATGTCGATCTTGCCGCGGCGCTTCTCGAGCACTGCATCGAGCGTCACGCGGAAACGGTCACGGTCGTCGCTGTGGATATGGGAGAGCCAGTTCTTGGGCGGTCCCTGCAGCTTTCCGGCGCCGAGGCCGAGAACAGCGCCGAGGTCAGGCGTCGTCGACAGGCGGTCGCGTCCAACGTCCCAGTCCCAGACAATGCCGCCGGAGCCCTTCACCGCAAGCGCCTGACGCTCGACATTGGAAAGAAGGTTCTGCTGGAAGGCGCCGCCGGAAAAGGCGTTCTGCATGATCGTGAAGCCGATCAGCAGCACGATCAGCACGAGGCCGCCCGCGAGTGCCGGCTGGATAATGTCGTTATCGACCTGGCCGGACACTGTCATGTATCCGGCGATAATCCATGCGATCAGCAACGCCCAGGCGGGTACAAGCATGATCGCCCGATCGAATCCGCGCCAGCTCAGATAAGCGATCAGGACCGATCCGAACAGCGCTGTTCCCGCGATCGAGAAACGGGCGACACCGGCCGCGAGAGCTGGGTCGTAGAACACCAGCGCCGACAGGCCAGCGAGCGCCATCACCCATGCGATGGCGCCGTAGCTCAGGTGATCGTTCCAGCGATTGAGATTCAGATAGGTGAAGATGAACAGCGCCAGCGTCGCGGCAAGCGACACCTCGCTCATGCCCCGCCATGTTCGGACGTCCGCTGGCGGCACGTCGAAGAAGCGGTCGATAAAGCCGAAATCGATGCTGATATAGGCGAGCACGGCCCAGGCGAGGGCCGCGGCGGCCGGAAACATCGACGTCCCGCGCACCACGAACAGGATCGTCAGGAACAGCGCCAACAGGCCGGAAATGCCGAGCACGATCCCGCGATAGAGCGTGTAGGAATTGATGATGTCCTTGTAGCGGTCGGCTTCCCACAGATAGACCTGCGGGAGGTTCGGCGATGCCAGTTCGGCAACGAAGGTGACCACCGCGCCCGGATTGAGAGTGATCGAGAAGATATCCGCGTCGGAACTTTCGACCCGGTCGAGCGCGAAGCCTTCGCTCGGCGTGATGGCGACAATGCGTTTCGAGCCGAGGTCCGGCCAGAAGAAGTGCGAATCGACGAGCCGAAAATGCGGCGCGACGATCAGGCGGTCGATCTGCTGTTCCGTGGTGTTGGCGAGCGCGAATACGGCCCAGTGGCCATCTGTCGATTCCTGCGTTGCCTGCACCTCGATGGTGCGCACGATGCCGTCTATGCCGGGAGCGGTGGAGATGCGGAAGGTTTCACCGCGGTTCCGATAAATCGTGACGGCGCGCGAAAGATCCAGAGCCTCCGCGTTTCGGCCGATGGAAATCGGTTCGACGGCAAAGGCGCGCCCGCCGAAGGCCGCGAGGACTGTCGCGAAAGCAAGCAGGAGCAATGCGCCAAGGCGTAGAATGCCGTGGCCGTATCGCCCTCCCGTTATCGCGTCCGTCCGCGTCAAACCGTTTCACCTTTTTCCACAGGCGCACTCAGCCTTTCGTGCCGCGGATTGATCCGCGAAAAGAGCACGTGGTCGCGCCAGGCGCCGTTGATCTTCAGATACGACCGCAGGTATCCCTCGCGCGTGAATCCGGCTTTTTCGAGAATCCGGATCGACCGCGTATTGTCCGGGATACAGGCAGCTTCAAGGCGGTGCAATCCGCAAGCGCGAAACGCGTGGTCGCAAAGTAAACCGACCGCTTCGCTCATGATGCCTCTGCCGCTGTGGCGTTCGCCGATCCAGTAGCCAATATGACCGCATTGTGAAACGCCGCGCCTGATGTTGCCGAGCGTTATTCCGCCCATGATCTTGCCGGTTCCCTTTTCGCAAATGAAGAAGGGAAGACCCGTGCCCGCCGCGATTTCATGATTGTAGCGCCGGATGCGTCCGCGAAACGCCGCGCGTTCCAGATCGTCATTCGGCCATGTCGGTTCCCATGGCTGCAGAAATTTCCGGCTGTCCGCGCGCAGGGACGCCCATTCCGTGTGATCGGAAATCTCGGGATGACGCAGCACGATACTCTTGCCGGTTATGATTTGCTGGCGCGCTCCACGAAAAGGGAAGGCAATCATGTCCGGCACCGTTGTTTTGCGACTTGCTGGCGGATCAGCCGACGGCGAACCGGGCATTCGCGCGCTGCGATTCCGCGCCGCCTGAAGCGAGTTCCGAGCGGATTGTATCGATATCCATGAGTTGATCGACCGGGCCGATGGCCGAAACCGTCGGCGTCGAGCTGGTGAACAGCCTGCCGGCGAGGTCGCGCAGTCGTTCGACCGTCAGCTTGTCGAGCCTGTCGAGCAGTTCCTCGTTCGGGATAGGCCGGCCGAAAAGCAGGATCTGGCGAGCGATCTGGCCTGCCCGGCTCGGGGCGCTTTCGCCGGACATCAGCAGGCTGGCCCGGAACTGTGCGCGGGCGCGGTTCAGTTCGGGCGTATCGATATCCGCCGCGGCGCGGCGCAGTTCCTTGAGGATCAGATGGACGAGTTCCTCGAGATCGCCGGGCTCGGTCGCGGCATGGATGCCGAAGATGCCGGTGTCCGAGAACCCCCAATGGAATGCGTAGATCGAATAGCAAATACCGCGTTTCTCGCGCACTTCCTGAAACAGCCGCGACGACATGCCGCCGCCGAGCAGCATGGCGAGGACCTGCGAGGCGTAGAAATCGCGCACATGATAGGCGCGGCCCTCGAAGCCGAGCAGGAACTGCGTGTCCTGAAGCGGGCGGTGTTCGCGATAGTCGCCCCCGACATAATGGGCGAGCGAGACGGCCTTTCCCTTGGGCTTGGCCTGGATCGAGCCGAAATCCGCCTCGACCAGCTTGACGAACTCGTCGTGATCGATGGCGCCGGCGGCTGCGATCACCATGCGTTCGCCGCAATATTCGCGGTCGATATAGGTGCGGATCTGCTCGCTGGTGAAGGATTTGATCGTATCGCGCGTGCCGAGAATGGCGCGGCCGATCGGCTGGTGGCGAAAGGCGGCTTCGGTGAAGCGGTCGAAGACGGCGTCGTCCGGCACGTCGTTCGCCGCGCCGAGTTCCTGCAGGATCACGTGTTTTTCGCGCTGCAGTTCGTCTTCGTCGAATTTCGAGTTTTGCAGGATGTCGGCCAGAAGGTCGAGGGCCAGCGGCACGTCGTTCTTGAGCACCCGCACGAAATAGGATGTCGTTTCGACGCTCGTGCCTGCATTGATATCGCCGCCGACATTCTCGATTTCTTCGGCAATGGTGCGGGCATCGCGGCGACGGGTGCCCTTGAAGGCCATGTGTTCCAGAAGATGCGCTATTCCGTGTTCGTCTTCGAACTCGTTTCGCGAGCCGGCCTTGACCCAGACCCCGAGAGCGACGCTCTCCACATGTTCAAATCTTTGCGTGGCAACGGTAATGCCGTTGGAGAGACGTGTCGTCTCTACGGTCATGTGCATACTCCCTGGGGCCGCGCGGCGGCCAAACGCTTCCTCGCTTTTCCCGCCCGCGTCGTCACTGGGCCGCGCGGGCGTGGCTCTTGATGTGATCTTCTATCATTTTGAGATCGGATGGAAGCTCCGTGAAACTTTCGTGACGCTCCATCAGATCGGACAGCCATTCGGGCAATGCCGGATGGACGCCGGATGCTTCTTCCACGGCCGCCGGGAATTTCGCGGGATGTGCCGTCGAAAGAACGATCATGGGCGCTGCGCTGCGCGCCACCTTGCGGGCGACATGGACACCGCATGCGGTGTGCGGATCGAGCAGATAGCCCGATTTCTCACGTATTTGGCGAATGGTGGCGGCGGCCTCACTTACATCTGCACGTCCCGCGGCAAAGCCGGACCGGATCGCGGCGAGCGTGTGAGGTGGCAGGTCGAAACTGCGTGACTGCTTGAGGCTTGCCATTGCATTGCGAACTTCCGCGTCGTCCCGGCCTCCGGCATCGTAAAGCAGTCGCTCGAAATTTGACGAAATCTGGATGTCCATGGAGGGCGAAGTCGTCTCGACGACGCCGCGCATCTCGTAGATGCCGGTCTCCAGCGTGCGGGCGAGAATATCGTTATCGTTCGTCGCAATGACCAGGGTTTCGATCGGAAGGCCCATCTGCCGGGCGACATGACCCGCGAAGATGTCGCCGAAATTTCCTGTCGGCACCGTGAACGAAACCGGACGATCGGGCGCGCCGAGCGACAGCGCCGACGTGAAGTAATAGACCACCTGCGCCATGATGCGCGCCCAGTTGATCGAATTGACGCCGGACAGCTTGACGGAGTCGCGGAACACCACGTGATTGAACATGTCCTTCAGCAGTCCCTGGCAATCGTCGAAATTGCCTTCGACGGCCAGCGCATGAACGTTCGCTTCCGCGCTCGATGTCATCTGGCGCTGCTGAACAGGCGAAACGCGCCCCTTCGGAAACAGGATGAAAATGTCGGTGCGGTCGCGTCCGGCAAAGGCCTCGATGGCCGCACCGCCCGTATCGCCCGACGTCGCGCCGACGATCGTCGCCCGCTCGTTGCGCTCGGCCAGCACATGGTCCATCAGCCGGCCGATGAGTTGCATGGCGACGTCCTTGAAGGCGAGCGTCGGTCCGTGGAAGAGTTCCAGCACGAACTCGTTGTCATCCGTCTGAACGAGCGGACAGACTGCCTCATGCCGGAAGGTCGAGTAGGCTTCCTCGATGATCCGCATGAAAGTCTCGCGCTCGATCTCGCCTTCGACGAACGGCCACATCACCGCAACGGCGATCTCCGTGTAGCTCTTGCCGCGCAGCGCCCTTATGTCGGCGGCCGAAAAATGCGGCCATGTCTCGGGTACGTAAAGGCCGCCATCGCCGGCAAGTCCGGCAAGCATGGTGTCGCAGAAACCCAGGACGGGAGCCTGGCCGCGGGTAGAGACGTATTTCACGGGTATTCACTCACTTCCTTGCGCGCCGCGCATGTATATGCCGCGCGCTGCTTAACCGAAAACCCGCCAATTCCAAAGCCCGAACCGGCTGAAGCGACATCCTCCGCCATTGACGAACCGGACAAAGCTATGGATGGTGCCGCCGCCATCGCTGAATCGCCATTTTCGTGATGGAAACAGCTGCAATACGGGAACGGATTACGGGGTAAACGGTTCATCATGCGTATCGTCCAGGCGAAACAAGCCTTGCGTTTCAGCGCTCTTATCGCGCTTCTGACCTTGGCTTCCTGCCAGTCCATGAACATGAACGACGCGTTCGGAAAGAAATCGACCGGCAATGCGGCGGACGAGGAACTGACGGCTGATGATTTGCGCGCCTATTGTCCGCGTGTCACGCTGCGCGAAGGTACGGCGATCCTGCGGACCTATACGCGCAACAATCAGGATAATCCCGACGAGATCATTTATCAGGCGACGATCACGGACGTGACGCGCACATGCAAGTATTCTGGCGGAATGCTCTACATGCAGATCGCAGCGGCCGGACGGGTCGTCGAGGGACCCAAGGGCACGGCTGGAAACCTTGAATTGCCGGTACGCGTCGCCGTGCGGCAGGGCGAGGACGTGCCTTACTCGCAACTGGGCAAGATCCAGGTTGCGGTTTCGCCGAATGCGGGCGCGACGCAGTTCATCTTCAAGGACGAACAGGTCGCTGTTCCCGCGCCGACGTCACAGAATCTCCAGATCTTCGTCGGCTTCGACGAGGGGCCTTACGATACGCCCTGACGCGACAGGTCAGGCGACCAGCGATCGATAGGCGCACACGCCGGCGGTCATGCCGGAGGATGATGCGAGCAACGCGCTGTGCATCGGCATGGTCGCGTCGCCCGCGGCGAATACGCCGGTCACACTTGTCTGTTTCTGATCGTCGACGACCAGAATGGGGCCTTGCGGCCCGTCCTCCATCTCGCAGCCCAGCTTTTCGGCGATGGGGCTCGCCATCGTAAGCTGCGTCGCGGTGAACAGGGCGGCGAGGGGGAGTTCCCGCCCGTCGGCGAGACCTACGGCTTCCAGGTCAGGCTCTTCGCCGAGAAGCTTTGCAATCGGCGTGCGTTCGATCGTCACGCCACGCTGGCTGAAGCGTGCCTGTTCCTCGGGTGTCGGCTCGAATTGGCCTTGCGTGAAATAGGTCGTCGGCCCCCAGTCCGGTATCATATCGCCCTGATGCGCAGATGACGGGCCTGTCGCGAGCACACCGAGCGGGCGGTCGCGATACTCGTAACCGTGACAGAATGGACAATGCAGGACCGAGCGGCCCCAGCGTTCCGAAAGCCCGTCGATGTCCGGCAGGATGTCGGTCACGCCGGTCGCCAGCACGAGCCGTTTCGCGCGCACGGCGCTTCCGTCAGCCATCACCACGGTGAAATCATCCTCTTCGGTGATCGCATCGACGGCCGTGCCGTCGAGAAAATCGACATTGTCGTAACGGGCCAGTTCCGCCCGCCCGGTCTCGCGAATCGTCGCGGGCGCCTTTCCGTCCTGGCCGAGAAATCCATGCGAGGCGTTGGTGAAGCGGTTGCGCGGCTGTCCTGCATCGACAAGCAGGACCCGGCGCCGGGATCGGGCGAGATACATGGTTGCGGACAGGCCGGCGAAGCTGCCGCCGAGAACGATGACGTCGTACATGCCATTCTCCTTGTGAGTTTCATGTAACATTTATTGTTTCATATTTGGCGGAGTCAATATCATGAAACACGAAAAGTTGCATAAATGCTCGAACTGCCCTAAATTCATGGAAACTGGCGGGAGATTTGAGTGAGACGAGACAGTCGTTTGTCGCGCATACTGCATGTGCTGATCCACATGGCCGAACATGAGGAACCGCTGACGTCGGAGGCGGTTGCGGCTTTTCTTTCGACCAATCCGGTCGTGGCGCGCCGCCTGATGGCGGGATTGCGCGACGCCGGTTTCCTGACCTCCAAAAAGGGGCACGGCGGCGGCTGGGAGCTTGCTGCGCCGCTCGAGGCCATCACGCTTGCCGATGTCTTTCATGCACTCGGCGATCCTGCGGTTTTTGCCTTTGGCCCGACCGAGGATCAGCCAGAATGCCTCGTCGAGCAGGCCATCAACGAGCGGCTGGCGGCGACGCTCGATGATGCGAGGGCGATGCTGCTCGCCCGGTTCGGTGAGATCACGCTGGCCGACATCAATGCCGATTTCGAAAGCAAGCTGAAAGACTCACCCTGGACCGGCAAGCCGGAGTTTTGCGGCTGACGGCCAGTGCGTTTGTTTGAATTCTTCGCAATCCGCTAACCCGTCATTAACCGCACTGCGTAACCATGCGCCCGTATCGTATTGCGTATTTCGGGTGTTACATGTCTGTCGTTCGCCTTGCTTCCAGGGACCGCGCCGCCGCGGCTCCCAAGCTCCCCTCTTCGCGCGTCCTTCCGGACGTCGTCGACACCATCATCAAGGGTGACTGCGTTACCGCGCTAGAAAGCCTCCCCGAGAAATCGGTGGATGTCATCTTCGCGGACCCGCCCTACAATCTTCAGCTCGACGGCGACTTGCATCGTCCCGACCAGTCGAAGGTCGATGCCGTCGACGATCACTGGGACCAGTTCGAGTCCTTCCAGGCCTATGACGCCTTTACCCGCGCCTGGCTGCTTGCCGCTCGCCGAGTCCTGAAGCCGTCCGGCACGATCTGGGTGATCGGCTCGTACCACAATATTTTCCGCGTCGGCACGACGCTGCAGGACATCGGCTTCTGGATTCTCAATGACGTGATCTGGCGCAAGACGAACCCGATGCCGAACTTTCGCGGCCGCCGGTTCCAGAATGCGCATGAGACCATGATCTGGGCGTCCCGCGACCAGAACGCCAAGGGCTACACATTCAATTACGAGGCGCTGAAGGCGGCGAATGACGACCTTCAGATGCGCTCGGATTGGCTTTTCCCGATCTGCAATGGCGGCGAGCGACTGAAAGACGATAATGGCGACAAGGTTCATCCGACGCAGAAGCCGGAAGCGCTTCTCGCGCGCATCATGATGGCCTCGACCAAGCCGGGAGACGTGGTGCTCGATCCGTTCTTCGGTTCCGGCACGACCGGCGCGGTGGCCAAGCGCCTCGGCCGCCATTTCATCGGCGTGGAACGCGAACAGGCCTATATCGACGCTGCGACTGCCCGCATCGAGGCGGTGGAGCCGGCGGATCTCAAGACATTGAAGATCGTCGCGTCGAAGCGCGCCGAGCCGCGGGTCGCCTTCGTTACCTTGCTCGACAGCGGATTGTTGAAGCCGGGCACCGCCCTGACCGACAAGAAACGACGCTGGGCCGCCACGGTCCAGGCCGACGGTTCGCTGTCGCATGGCAACGACCAGGCGTCGATCCATCGCATCGGCGCCAAGGTGCAAGGCCTCGACGCCTGCAATGGCTGGACCTTCTGGCACTATGAAGAAAACGGTTCGCTGATTTCCATTGATACCCTGCGCCAGCAAGTGCGCCAGTCGATGGGAACAGCCGGAGCTTGACCTGTGGCTGATCCGCTAGGTCGCTTGCGCGGCGATGTGTTTCGAAGTCCTCCAGGTTCGAACGCATCGCCGCGCGCATTCATCTGAACCAGAGGATCGCGATCGCCCGTGGACGCGGGTCGCGCCTAAGTGGTCAATTCGTATTCCGTGAGCGCTTCGCGCAACTGGTCCGGATCCTCGAAATGGATCGCCTGCCAGCCGAATTCGCGCGCTGACACGACGTTCTTCTCGGAATCGTCGATGAAGAGCGTCGCAGCCGGGTCGAGATCGAATGTCCGGGTGTGGTGCGCGTAGATCGCCGGATCCGGCTTGATCAGCTTTATGTCGCCGGACACTGTCACCCCGCGCGTGGACTTGAGAAACGGATACAATTCCTGCGCTTCGCGGAACGTATCCGATGCGAAATTGGTCAGCATCGTCACGTCATGCCCGGCGTCGAGGTGTTCGCGCAGGATCGCGACGCTCCCCTCATAGGCATAGGGGATCATCTCCGACCAGTTTCGACGGAAGGCGCGGATATTGTCGGCCTCGTCCGGGAAGTGGGCGATCAGTTCGTCCTCCGCCTCGCTCCAGCTTCTGCCGCGATCCTGCTCGACATTCCAGGCATTCGAGCAAACGTCCTCCAGGAACCACGCACGTCGACGATCATCGGGAATGATACGCCGGAAGGGCAGTTCGGGATCGTAGTGCAGGAGCACCTTTCCGATGTCGAAAACAATGTGGCGGATAGCGGTCATGGAGTGAACCTGGGCGTTTCAGGAAAGGTCGTGTTCCGATTCGTGCTCGATGGCGAGACCCAACACTTTTTTCATGACAGTTGGTAGGGCCTCTCCCGCGATGTCGTCCGGCGCGCTCCACCATTGATGTGCGGCAGGGGCCTTTTCGCCTTCGCCGCGATAGACGTCGAGGCGCAATTCGAAATGGGTGAAGACATGGACGATCGTGCCGCAGGATATCCAGTCAATGCCGGGCAGGGGCGCGCTGCCGGTCCCGGTTTCTCCGTCCCGGCGCGCGGACCATTCCGTGGTCGGCACCTGTGTCATACCGGCGAGCAGGCCGCTGTCGCCGCGCTTCTCAAGCAGGATCGCACCGTCGCGATTGGTAAGCACGAAGGCCGCGCCCCTTCGCACCGGTTTCGCCTTCTTCGGTGGCTTGACCGGAAAACGCTCTGGATCGCCTTTCGTCAGGGCCGCGCAATCCGCGCGCAAGGGGCAGTGCATGCAGGCCGGCCGCTTCGGCGTACAAAGGGTGGCGCCGAGATCCATCATCGCCTGCGCGAAATCGCCGGGCCTGCGCTGGGGCGTGAGCGCCTGTGTCTTCGCCTTGATGCCTTTCTTGGCTTCAGGCAGCGGCGTGTCGATGGCGAAGAGGCGAGTCATCACGCGTTCGACATTGCCGTCGACCACGGCGACCGGTTCATCGAAGGCGATGGCCGCGATGGCCGCGCTGGTGTAGTCGCCGATGCCCGGAAGGTCGCGTAAAGCCGCAGCCGTCTGCGGAAACTGCCCGTCGTGCGAGCCGATCACGGCGTCGGCGCATTTCTTGAGGTTTCGGGCGCGCGAATAGTAGCCGAGCCCCGCCCATGCGCGCAGGATGTCGTCCTCGCTTGCAGCGGCAAGCGCATCCACGTTCGGCCATTTTACTGTGAAATTCGCGAAATAGTCCCGGACCGCGGCGACGGTCGTCTGCTGCAGCATGATTTCCGAGAGCCATACGCGGTACGGATCGGGCCGAACGCCTTTGGCGAGATCGATGGGGCCAACGCGCCAGGGCAGGTCGCGGGCATGGCGATCGTACCAGGCAAGCAATTTCGTCGCGATGGCGGGAGAAGGGGCCGCATTCATGTCCCGTTCTTGTGCCAACCCGACCATCAAGATCAAGCATCGCTTTTTGTCGGCTCGCATGTTTATTATCACCGCATCGCCACATAGCGAGGACAACTCGGCGTGACGGCACGGAAATCACGATCAGGACCATGGAAAAAGGCCTTCCCGGAACAACTCGGGGGGTTGGTCTCCGACGTGCTCGATCCGGTGCTTGCGAAGCGCGCAGGCATGACATCGGCCTTGTTGTCTTCATGGCCGGAAATCGTGCCTGCATCGCTTGCCGAGACGACAAGGCCGCAGAAGATCAACTGGCCGCGCCGCGCTTCCGAGGACGATCCCTTCAAGCCCGCGACGCTGATCGTCGCCGCCGAGGGAATGTCAGCGCTTCACCTGCAGCATCAGACCGGTGAGATCATCCAGCGGGTGAACGCGTTTTTTGGTTTCCAGGCCATCGAACGCTTGCAACTCGTCCAAAAGCCGGTCGCGCCGACCCGAAAGCCGCCCCGCAGGAAGGCGCCCGTGTCGCCCGCAGACGAGAAGCGGATCGATGCGCTCACCGAAAGCATCGAAGACGAGGGGCTGCGCGAGGCGCTCGCGCGGCTCGGCCGAAGCGTCAAGCAGGACGGCCGCTAGCTCAGCCCGGTAACGGGCAGCAGCGCGCTGTGGATGTCCCTTGCGTCCTCGGAGCAGAGGAAGGCGATAACGCCGGCAAGGCTCTCGGGCGTGACCCATTTGGAACTGTCTGCCTTTGGCATGGCTTCGCGGTTTTCCGGCGTATCGATGATCGACGGAAGCACGGAATTGACATTGATGCCGTGTGACTTGAGCTCCGCCGAGGCGCTTTCGGTCACGCGCATCACGGCGGATTTCGAAGCCGCATAGGGGCCCATGGTCTTGCCACCCGCTTTCGCGCCGTTCGCGCCGACAGTGACGATCTTGCCGTTGCCGCGTTCGATCATGCCCGGCGTGACGGCGGCGAGCACCGATAGAAGCGTGCCGAGATTGAGGTCCATCATCTTCTGCCAGCTCTCGGCCGGAACCTCGTGCACCGGCGTCCCCATGTCGAAACCGCCCGCGATCGCGCACAGGATGGCGGGCGGACCGAACTGCCGGCTTGCGGCCTCGACGGCCTGCTTTGTCGCGTCGCGGTCGGTCAGATCGACGGCAAAAGCTGCGTGGTCACCATCCAGCGCCGCCGCGACCGCCTGAACCTTTTCCAGCTTGTGGCCGAACAGCGCGACCGACGCGCCTTCCTCGGCGAAGCGACGCGCGACGGCGCTGCCGAGATTGCCCGCCGCACCCGTGACGATGACGGTTTTTGCCTTGAAGCGCATATGCAGTCTCCTCTCGATTTCGGCTTAGTGCTTCATGGAGGAATAATCGAGGCCCGAATGTTGTTCCGTCCTGCTTGCAAGGGCGTTGCGCATATGGTTGGTCGCGACAATGACAGACGAAGCTGCACCCATGCGCGACCGTTTTTGGGAGACCGTTCCACTCGAGGCGATGACCCCCGCCGAGTGGGAAGCGCTGTGCGATGGCTGCGGCAAGTGCTGCATGTCGAAGCTGATCGACGACGATACCGATGAGATCTACTACACCACGGTCGCCTGCCGTCTTTTCGATGCTGAAAAGTGCCGCTGCACCGACTATGCGAACCGGCTGGTGGAAGTGCCCGATTGCGTGGGGCTGACGCCGCAAAACGTACGCACGATCCCATGGCTGCCCCAGACATGCGCCTATAGACTGCTCGCCGAAGGCAGGCCGCTCTACGACTGGCATCCGCTCCTGACCGGGGATCCTGCATCGGTTCATAGGGCGTCCATGTCGATGCGTGATCGCGTCACCGCCTTCGAGCAGGATATGGCGCATGAGGGCGAATATCTCGACCACATGGTCGAGGAAGGGATGTAGGACGGAACCGCGCCGGCCCGCCGGCGTTTTGATCCGACCGGATTATTTGAGAGGAACGACCATGTTTGAAGCCGATGCCAAAGCCCTGATCGAGCGCTATCTCGCCGCGTTCAATGCCAGCGATTCAGACGCCATGCTTGCCTGCCTGCACGACGATGTCGCCCATGACATCAATCAGGGCGGCCGGGAAATCGGCAAGGAAAAGTTTCGCTGGTTCAATGCCGAGATGTCGCGCCATTACGAGGAACGCCTGACAGATATCGCCATCATGGTGGGCGAGGGTGGCGTGCGTGCCGCCGCCGAATTCACCGTGCACGGAAAATACCTTTCGACAGCCGACGGCCTGCCGCCCGCGAACGGCCAGAGCTATACACTGCCCGCCGGTATCTTTTTCGAGATCGACGACGGGCTGATCAGCCGCGTGACGACCTATTACAACCTGACCGACTGGACTGCGCAGGTCTCGAAGGCGGACTGATGGCCGCCAAGGTCCGTGCGCTGACCCGAGAGGAGATCGGGGATCGCTTCGAGGACATGGCGCGGCTGCGCATCACGGTGTTCCGTGCCTGGCCCTACCTCTATGACGGCGACATGGACTACGAACGACGCTATCTGGAGACCTATGTCGATGCTCCGGGCGCTTTCGTTTGCGGGGCTTTCGACGGCGCGACGCTAGTCGGCATGGCGACGGCTTCGCCTCTTTCCGAGCACAAGGAGGAGTTCGCGGGGCCTTTCGCAAAGCTCGGCCTCGACCCGGACGCATTCTTTTACTTCGGCGAATCCGTCCTGCTGCCCGGCTATCGCGGTCAGGGCGTCGGCATCCGTTTTTTCGAGGAACGCGAGGCGGAGGCGCGCCGGCAGGGCTTTTCGAAGTGCATTTTCTCCGCTGTCATACGCCCGACCGATCACCCGATGCGCCCGACGGACCATGTTCCGCTCGACGGGTTCTGGCGCAATCGTGGCTACGAGCGTGTGGAAGGTCTTTCGACCTCCTATGGCTGGAAGGACGTAGGCGAGACGGTCGAGACCGAGAAACCCATGGAATACTGGATGCGCGACCTGCGCTAGGCAGATGCCATCTGGCCGGACTTGTCCGGCCAGTGACGAGGTCGTTTCCTATTGGTCCAGGCCGAACGTGACGGTGACTGAAACCGTGTAGTTGTTCTCGCCTGCCGCGACGGGAACATCGGCCGACGCTTCGACCATGGCCGAGCGCACCTTCGCAAGCGGTTCCGGCATGCGCCCGCCGGAATTTTCCGAGATTTCAAGCACCTTGCCGAGGCCGATCCCGGCGGCCTGCGTCAGCGTCTCGGCCTTTGCCTTCGCATCCTTCATTGCCGCGATCCGGGCTTCGGTCACCGTCGATGACGGGTCGTCATTGGTGAAGGCGATGTTGCCGCCCTGATTGACGCCGAGGGTCACCGATTTGTCCAGCACGGCCCCAAGCTTGTCGAGGTCGCGCAGCCGTACGGTCAGCGAGTTGCGCACGATATAGCCGGTGATGCGCGGCTGCTCGGGATCGGTGCCTTCCTTGCGCGGCGGATAATAATATTGCGGTTCGATGGAGAAATTGGCGGTCTGCAGGTCCCGCTCGGCAATGCCCTCCGCCTTCATCGCGGCCAGCACTTCGGCCATTGCCGCCGAATTGGCGTCGAGCGCCTCGCGGGCGCTCTTTCCTTCGCGCAGGACAGTCAGCGACAAGACCGCCATGTCGGGCGCAACCGATGCTGTGCCTTCGCCGGTGACGACGATCCGCGGTGTTTGATCGCCCTGTTGCGCAAGCGCCGGAGAGGCGGCAAGCGGAGTAGCCAGGAATAGGGCGGAGGCGATGGCATTGCGTGCGATGTTCATTGTGGTGTTCCTGTCATGTGACCCTTCGATGCCGCCGGTGCCACGTCATTGCGCCGCCAATAAGGCGCTCAGGCAACAGGGACGTAACGGCTTGTGGAGCCGCAACGTTTCGGCTAGGCAGATCGCGGGTGGGGCCTGTAGCTCAATTGGTTAGAGCCGGCGGCTCATAACCGCTTGGTTGGGGGTTCGAGTCCCTCCGGGCCCACCAACTAATCTGCTGTCGAACAGACCCCGTGTAGCGCGCCAGCTAGTTCTGGTTTTTGGACGCGACGTTTTAGAACATTATTATTCGAACATCGTGCCTTGCATGACAAGTAGTCTCATGGCGACTCGGGCCGGTCAGCTGCTTAGAAGCCGACTTGTCAGCCGTTTTTGCCGAAAACCTCTCTCTTCACCCAAGCCGGCGCGGTTTCCGGGTTCAGATACATGCGCACAAGCGCGCGTGATCGGCCGGTGCGTTTTTGGATCTGATTGAACGCTAAGCCCTCGTCGTCGCGCATCCGTTTCCACTCTCGCACCTCATCAGCGCTAACTGCCTTGTCGCTCTTCCTCGACTTTCCATCGAGCGCCAACACCGTGCGGACAGCATCGCGCTTTATTGCCTCGATTGCCGCCAGCCGATCAATACATCTAGCCTTGAAGTCGGCCAAATTGGCGTTTCCGCGAGCTGCAAAGGCGATCCGAAAAACCGCCTCGCTACTGATAAACCAAGGTGCCTGCTCTACGGACCCGCTTCCCACCAGAATCTGGCGCGCGTGGTCGCCGAGCTGCCCCAACCAATAGCTCCGCTCTGCCTTCACGCGGGTGCAGACATCGGCCAGCGAGTACCACTCTTCACCGTCGATCATGGCCTTCCTGACAGGCCTCTTAAAAACTGATGTCGCTGGCATGATCGGTTCTCCTCTTTTCGCAATTTCGCATCATTGCTTTCAGCTCCCAAAGCGTCGAGACTTGTGCTGACAGTATTTTTTCCCCTCGGGACTCCGGCGAAATAGCTGTTAAGGCTATTGCCGCTGTAATTCGTTCGATGAAGGAGATGGATTGGCAGACAGACCTTCCGCGGATGAAATCATGGATGCCGTTCGTGCCTCCGGCTACCTCATGGAGCAGGAGGTGGCTAGCGAGTTCGAACAGCTAGGCTTCACGGTGCGGACAAATGTGCCGTTTGAGGATCCAGACGAACTAAAATCTCGCGAGATCGACGTGCAAGCGGTTCAACCACTCGCTGTAAATCGCGAAGCCAAGCTTGCTGCGCGTGCAGAACTGCTTGTCGAGTGCAAAAACTCTACGAATCCATTCGTTTTCATCGCGCGTCCAAAAAATCATGAGGACAAGGAAACGGCACCAATGGAGTTTTTGTTCCCATATCCAAGCTACCAGAAGCAGAAGCATGTCGGCCCCAATTCAATTATGACGAGGCAAATCAGCCCCTATTATCACTTGGGGTTCCAACGAGTGCATCGTGAGTATGAACAGGCATGGAAGGCCGTGCAATTTTGCCGGATCGACAGGAAGGGGAAACAATGGTCGGCCAATCATGGCGGGATATATGACTCCATTTTTTACCCTATGGCTAAGGCTTTGAAGTCCCGCCATAGGGAGATACCAATCGCGAGGCAGGAAGATGAATGGCGCTATTTGTGGCTGTTCTTTCCACTCATCGTAACTTCTGGCGACCTCTTCTTGATCGATTCCGCAGCGGACGATCCTCAACCCCTTAAAGTCGATCACGTCACATTTAAGAGGGAGCTCAAGTCTGAGAGCCTAGACGGCACGTTCGCTCTGACATTCGTGCGCCAACAAAACCTCACCGAATTTGTGCAGTCGGTGCTCCAGCCAATTATCGATCTAGCAATCGAGCTCGTTGAGAGTCGGGGTGACTTTGTAAAACAGCGCGTGCTCCCATGGGAGGAGTGACGCCATTCCAAGCAACCTTTCCGCTCACTGCACGGTCTTCCTCACCACCGCCATCGCCTCATCCGGATCGTGATCCGGAAAGACCTCGCGAAGCTGCTGCTCGGCCAATTGGACCGACCGCGCAGTCGGCGTCTTGGCGGGCTTCATTGAGATCTCGAAACCGGAAAGCCCCTTGATGACGAGCTCGGCGATCACGCGCTCGGCTTCCTCGCGGGTCTGCCAGTTCTTGTCCCCGAACGCCTTTCGAACGTCCTTCGAGGCGGATTTGAGCGGCACACAGATGGCGGCTCGCAGGGTGCTTTTGGGTACTTTCATCGGAGATCCTCACGTCGTTTCGTGTTGACCTCTCCATCCGACCGATCAAATCGCATGCCGGCCTCGGCCGGTCAATGGCAAGAGCGCGCTCGCGATTGTGCGCGCGCCGCGTTATGATCGCGACATGGCTTCCGACCACGAAGACGACGAGTTCCCCCGCCCCGCGCTCCAGGCATGGCTGAAGGTCGCGGGTTGGGCAGTGCTCGGGTTCGGGCTTTGGGCGCTATGGACGCTCTATCCGATGCTTCAGTGACGGGCGCTTCGATCGGGCGGCCTGAACTGGCTCCAAGCTTCGGTCAGCGCCAGGCCAATCAGGTAGACGAGGAATTCGTCGCCCTCGCGCCGCGCTGCCGCCAGCGCGCATTCCAGCATGTAGATCGTATCCATTCCCGTGCCCTCCTTTGGTGGGCCGGGAACCGTGATGTGCGATCCCGAGGGCTCGTATCCCTACAAGTTGGGCGGTGGTGTCACATAAGGCAAGATGACTGGTGGGCGACAAGACGTGCCGGGCCAGCGGAATTCATGCCAGGTCCGTTTCACTATTTACGGATGAGCTCCAATATCCCTGCCGGCGGTCCGTCGTCGGCCGTATGTGGCGGAGCGGGGCGGAATAGGGCGTTCAGGATCAACGCCCTTTCGGCATCCGTGATTTGAGTGCCTTCGTCTTTAGCCAGCCCCAGATAGGTCATCACCATAACTTTGCGGTGCCGGGCGTCAGCTGCGGCCTGCATATTCTGCACGAACCCGCGACTGAAGTGTTTCAGTATCCAGCCAAGTCCCAGGGCGATGATCGAAATAAACGCGACACCGCCAACACCTGCATCCTTAAGGAATGACGATAGGGTACCTGAAAGATCGGCCCACCACTGGACGAGGTAGTAAGCCACGCCGACGACGGTTCCGACAAAGAGGAAGAGCCATCCCGCAGCGGCCCATGATGAACGAGAGGCAATCTGTGACCAGTAGTTTGCGGGAGCCTCGAGTTTGAGCTTTTCGCTATATGTCTTTTCAAGGAGAGCTATCTCGCTTCTTCGCGTATCCAACTCGGCCTTCAATTCGGCCATGTACTCCCGCGAGGCGGTTTCACGATTGCTCAATTCCCTCAGCGCAGTCTCAAGGCCCAAGAGATTGGCGGAAGCGTGCATGGCCGGATGCATCTTCCAGACAATAAGCTGGCCCGCCAGGTAATGAAGCAGTGGCGGTTGTAGATTGAGTTCGTGCCAGAGATATCGCGAGAACAGGAGTACGCCTTCCAGCGCTGCCTGAGACAGTTCCTGATTGTAAGATATTTCCTTCGCGGTGTGCCCTTCGCTCAGGATCAGGTCGAGCGAGTTAGCAGCCGATAGCGCGCTACCTAGCCTTTTCGCGAAATCAGGTTTTGAGAGGTCTTTGCGAAGATCGGCCCAGAAGTTGGCATAGACATGAGCGATCGACTTTATCGACGCCCGATGGTTGTCTATGCGAAATTCGGTCGGCGCTAGAACTTCGCCCCAAAACGTTGCTTCGCGATCTATCCACTCGCCGACTTCCTCGAGAGACATCAAACGAGTTTCGACCCCCTGCCTTGGACAACCAACTTCATAATTGGTCTGTTCCTCGCGGAGCTCAGTATCGCTCATGTTAAATCCCCCAGCGCTCTGCAATTCCGGCGTTCTAAGTATTCTATATCTAGCTACGGACTAACCACCAACTCCCTCGCATGCGTGCCTTTCCCACCGCTAATTGAGTACGTCAGCGACACCTCCTCAAGCCGGAAGGCTTTGAACGCCTCGCGGATCTCCGGCCGGTCGTTGATCGAGAGCAGGAATCGGCCGCGGATGCCGGCGAGGATCTCCGCCATGCGGCCGAAATCCTCCCGCGAAAACACCCCCTCGCCATAATCGCTCTCGCCCCCGAAATAAGGCGGGTCGAGATAGAACAGCATGCCCGGCCGGTCATAACGCGCAATGAACTCCGCCCAGGGCAAACGCTCGATGACAACGCCGGATAGCCGCTCGTGAACCTCCTCGAGGAGCGGCGCCAGGCGCGTCAGATTGAACCGGGCGCCACCATCCTTGTTCACCCCGAAATTCCTACCGGCGACCTTGCCGCCGAACGCGGTTTTCTGAAGATAGATGAAGCGCGCCGCGCGCTCGAGGTCGGTCAGCGTTTCCGGCCGACAGGCAGCCAGGCGCTCGAACTCCCTCCGCGACGTGATCTGAAACTTCAGCGTATCCATGAACTGCGGATAATGGCGCTGCAGGATCCGGAATAGTGTCGTCACATCGCCGGAGATATCGTTGACCACCTCCGTTTTCGGCTTGCGATCGCGCCGGAAGAAGACGCCGCCCATGCCGAGGAACGGCTCTGCATAGCCATTGTGAGGTGTGTCGTTGATCAGGGTAACGATCCGTTTCGCCAGCAGTTTCTTGCCGCCGATATAGGCAGCCGGCGGAGAGACCGGATCGATTGGGGATAACTCGTTCATCTGTGTCGCGCTTTCGGGGAATCGGTCACCCTGCCAGTGCTTGCGAAAGCGAGCCGGGTGAGACGTTATCCTTTGGTGCGTCTGACGGGTCGAAGCGCCAACTGAGGCCCGTCGCTTGGAGCGTTCCTGCGCTCCGGCCGCCCGGATAACGGACGGGTAGACACTGGACCGGCTCAACCGGCCCCATTAGTGGTTAGGGTGTTGCGGTTGCCAGACTGCCTAAAGAAAGCAATTCGTCTGGATCTGCGCAGGGTGGAGAAGGGGCGGCATGAGTGTTCGAAGCGAAGCGCATCGGCTCGCTTACTTAGATGGGCTGCGCGGTTTGGCCGCCCTCGTCGTTGTGTTGATGCACTTGATGGCCACATATTTCCCTAGCCTCATTTTCGCCAGCGCCGCAAATGCACCTGGTTGGCACACGGTTCTCGCCACTACGCCACTTTCGTTTTTGGTAAGCGGTCAACTTGCGGTGATTATTTTTTTCGTCCTGAGCGGCTACGTCCTCAGCGCCTCTGCGATCAACAGTCGACAGTCCGTAATCGCTCTGACCCTAACCAGATTGTTACGCTTGGGCGTTCCAGCTTCTCTCAGCGTGGTTTTCGCATATGCTCTGTACGTTGCAGGTTTCCTTGACCTTCAGGGCATACCTGAGGCGACCGGCCACCCATGGGCTGAGCAATTCATGAGGCCAATCTCATCGGGGGATGCCGCCTCAGAGATGTTGGGCAGCTACTTCCTTACCGGAGGCTCCTCGCTCAACGGCGTTCTCTGGACGATGCGCATCGAATTGATCGGCTCCATCATCGTCTACGTTGTGTTCGGATTCATGATTTCTGCCCGTCTAAGGGTAGGCTTTCTGATCGCACTGACGATGGCATTTCTGATCCTGGGCGGCGGTTGGATTTATCTGGTTGGTTTTACCGCCGGCATGCTTCTGTATGAGTCTCGGACTTTACGGGCGCCGAATTCGCTGTTGTGGTGGTGCCTTGCTTCCGGTCTCTTGCTGGGTGGGTTCCCATTTGAGTGGCGGGGGCACCCGATCTACGGCCCCGCTCTTATTGGGCTCCATTCGTACTACAGTCTCGCGGACCCAGCGATCGTTAGCCGTACCGTTGGCGCGATATTGGTCGTTACTGCCGTCTTGCACCTCCGTCCTATGCACTCCGCACTCGAGATCCCGCCAATTAAGTTCCTGGGGCGAGTATCGTTTCCGCTCTACCTTCTGCATTGGCCGCTCATGCAGGCAACTTTTACAGAACCCTATTTTTACCTACGTGGCTCCCCAGTTCAGATGATCCTTGCTGTTGTAGTTTTTCTAGCCGCACTTTTTGCGCTTTCCTGGTTGATGGTAACCGCCGTTGATCAGCCTCTTCTGCGCTGGTTAAGACAGCTCAGGCACAGTATCTCGCCATGGAGCCGCCTACCCTTTGAATGCTCATCTCTTCCCCGTGACGACCGGTGAGCGTTCCACCTAGCATGCTCCGCCTTCTAGAAACTTCTAGAGGGACTGGCCGGAAAGTGCGCCCGAGAGGAAATCATCGATCTTCTACTGCGTATTCAACCCCGCAGCCGAGATGTGGTCAGGGCGCGGGGGTCAGTAGGCTGGCGGCGGCGTGAAAATCGTCTCGGTTTCCAGTGAGCACCAAGGCAGCGTCAGCAGGAACGTGATCATGGCCGGCGCATAGGTCTGATATTCCTGGTCATCCACGATGGCCTTGGGCGCGACAAAGGCGCCCGTCAGCGTCACGGGTTCGGCTGGGTCATAGTCAGCCGCATTGTCGTTGAGGTTGATGCCGACGCCAGGTGTCGAATTGTCCACCGCACGGGGCATAATGGCGACATCCTCGCTGTTCCATGCCATGGCAGTCGTGCGCTGCGCATCGTTCAGCACGAAGAAATTCTGTATACCCATTAGGCTGCTCCTATTGCTATTAGGTAGGCGTTGAGTGCCCCGTTGAGGATTGAAACATCGCCCGCCGAAAGGCTGCCGCCGATCGTGGCCGCCGCGATCTGGTCAGTCGTCAGAGCGTCGGCAGTGCTATCGTTGAACGACCTTCCGAGCAACGCGATGAAGGAGTTTGGTGGAGTAATGGACGCGATGGCGGCACTACCCAAAGGCGAAGCGTTCCTGTACCCCTCAAAACCAGCCGAGCTAGCTCGGTTCACGACGAAATGTCCGTCAGAGTTCGTATTCGGCTCGATGAAACCGGTCACGCCACCCATTCGACCCAGGAAGCCGCCGCCGCCACTGACGATCCTCGGGCCAAGGTCAATATACTTGGTTGTGGATTGCCGAGCGCCCATGAGCGATTTGTCGGTGGCGGCACGCGTCGTTCGGTTCCAGGCCGAAATATGGCTGCTGTTTTGCATATACATCGGGCTACTTACGGTCGTCGGATTGAACCCTGTATTAAGGTAGCTTGACGAACCATCACCGGCGTAGCCCCGGTCAGTGGTGAACGTTGGGCTGTTTATCGCCGTCAGGTTAAATGCATCGGAGATCCAGTTGCGGCGTGCCGCCTGCGCATCCGCCGCTGCCGTGAGATACAGCGCATCCAGTTTCGACCAAACTCCCCCATCCTTGAGAGTTTTGATTAGCGTGTTAATCAGCGTCTTACGGGCATTGGTAGGCGGCGTCGTGAAACGCGCGAACAAAGCCGTCGATTCAGGCAGATACCCTCCGCCCGCGCCTGGGGCGTAGGGGGCGACGGCGTAATTGTGAAACTCGATCATGATCAGTTCCCGCTCATTTGCAGCCAGAAGCCCCAGGGCGTCCCCGAGGCGTCCTTGAGATCGACGCCGATCAGCGAGCCGGCATCGACATCGATCGAAAGCGCGTCGAGATCGAGCGGCGTGCCATAGGTCACCGTCGTCGGGCCGTAGACGGACAGGCCGTCGACAAAGACCTCGATATCGAGACTTTCGCCGGCGCCGGCATGCGTCACCTCGGCGAACAGATTGGCGACGGTGATCGCCCTTGTGGCGCGCCGGGTGATCGGCCATCCGCCTTCCGCGATCACACTTCCGTCTTCGTTGAGCCAGAAGGCGGAATACTCGATCAGGCTCGCCGCCTCGGCCGCCGACTGTGCAGCTTCCGCACCGGTCTGAGCTGCTTCGGCAGCGGCCTGCGCCGTCTCCGCGTTTGTTTCGGCTGTTTCGGCCCCGGTCTGAGCGGCTTCCGATGCAGCCTGGGCTGTTTCGGCTGCCCCTTGCGCCGTCTCCGCCGCAGCCTGCGCCGCGACGGCAGCCGCTGCTGCTGCCGATGCCTTCGTGTCGGTAAACACCAGTTCGCAGACATCCTCGTCGGACAGCGCGCCAGCGATCAGGCCGTTGGCGAGCGTAAGCTGCAGCCAGTCGCCATTGTCGGCGAGCGCCGTGACCTCGAATTCCAGCCTGCACCCGCTCGTAGTGACCATCAGCCGGCCATCGACAGGCGTCCCGAGTTGCGCAGCGATCAGTGCGGAAACACCCGTCGCATCCGCAAGCGCGGCCGAGATCGCCAACGCCGTGGCGGATTCGGGCGTCGCGTTGTTCAGCCGGAACTTTCCGTCCGTCGGGTCGGTCATGGCCAGCGAGGAGGCGTCGTATTCGAAGGAAAAGGCGCCGCCGGTGGCGCCCGTTGCGCCGGCGGGCGGCGATAGCGCCTTGCTCCCCTGGGAGATGCGCGTGGCCTTGGCCGGCCTGCGAACGGTGAAAGGTGAACCGCCCTTGACGATGACGCTGCTCATGCCGTCACCCCGTCGATCACGGTGACCGCGCCATAGAGCAACACCTCTTCGGCGCCGCCATTCACCCGCACCAGGTCATAGACATACTCGCCGGGATCGAGAGCGCCCTTGGCGATCACGATCTCGATCGTACCAGCCGCGAGATCCGTGGAGACAATGCCTCCATTGGCGGTCGTCAACGCGGCTTCGGCCGAGCCGGCGTCGGCAGTTGTGCGCACGTCCATCTTGAAGGTCGAGCCGGTGAGGTCGTAGGGATTGTCGTTCCGGTCGGTGAACTGGAACGCCCAGCCGAAATCCTCATTGTCGCGGAATGTGATGTCTGCCTCGGTGGACATGTCTTTCGTCTCCCTACCAGATTACATGGATACGGACTTCGCCGCGCCCGCCGGCGGCATTGCCGCCGCCGCCGCCTCCGCGCGGTGAGCCGGCCACGCCGTAGGCGCCGCCGTCACCGCCAAACTGTGAGCTGCCGCCGACCGAGCTCGTGTATGAGCCGCCACCTCCGGCCCCGCCGAATAAAGCGTCGCCACCCTGTCCCCCTGCGCCACCTTCATTGCCTGAAGCGCCGCCGCCTCCACCGGCCCAAAGCGACGCCGGGGGTTCGCCGGCCCCGGCCCCGCCGCTATATGTCCCGCCGGCGCCGCCGCCGAGACCGCCGCCGGCCGCGCCCGGATCAACGTTCGTGGCGTTGGCTCCCTTGCCAACGGCGCCGGCGCCTCCACCCCCGCCGGTGGCGTCATTCGCGTAGCCGGCGCCACCGCCATAGGCGATCAGATAGTTGGTGCCGCCATTATCGATGCTGGAATTGCCGCCGGCGGCATCCGCGGCGCCGCCGCTTGCGACGGATACCGTCAGAGACGACGGCAGATCGACGGCGCGGAATTCGGCGCGGCAATATCCACCTCCGCCGCCGCCTGATGCGTAAATGTTATCGCCACCACCGCCGCCGCCGCCCCAGGCTTCGATGATGACACGGCCACCGTCCGGCACACCCGCCGGCTTGTTCCAGGTGCCGGAAGCGGTGAAGGCCTGGTAGTCGGTGTTGGTCGAACCGCCGGACCCGCCGCCGAGCAGCCGCAGATTGGTGCCGTCGAACAGGCAGGAATGCAGCCGTCCATTGACGATCTCGCCGCCCGTCAGCGCATTCCCGTCGATGTCGGTGACGTCGATACCGTTCACGGTAGTCGCACCCGTATTGTCGGCGCCGGCGACGAAGCGGAAGATCATGCCGGCAACGGCCGAGCCGGTCAGCGCCGGCGTCACGGTGCCGGTGATCGCGTTGGCGGTTCCGTCGATATCGGTAAGCAGGATCGAGGACCGGTCCCACAGACCGGTGAGTTCCTCCTGGACCGCGTCCATGAAGTCATCGCCTTCGACAGGAGACGGCGTCGCACTGGTCGGTATCTGTCGGTCAAGCGCCATCGAATATCATCCTCGTCATGTGTGCAGCTCGGGGGCTTCGGCGAGTGCGGAGATCTTCGCCTTCCAGCCCTTCTCGTATTGGATGTCGGTCGCGATCAGGCGGCGCGCCTCGCGTCCCGTCGCGCCGACCGAAACAAGGTTGCCGTTTCGCACCGCGCGACGGCCGTCGCTGCCCGCGGGCAATTCGACCGGCGTCGTCAGCGTCAGCGTGTCGCTCGTGCCCGTCGCGTTCGAGACCGGGTGGACCGTCATCTCCTCGTCCGATCGGCGGATCATCACGCCGGACTGCAGGCCGACGCTGTGCATGTCGGTCACCGCATGCATGTCGGTCACCGCGTGCATGTCCGGCTCGTTGTAGACACGCACTTTCGCGTCCAGGATCAGCTCGGTCAGCATGTCCGTTTCGCCGTCCTTCTCCAGCGTCACGGCGCGGATGCGCGCCGAATCGTGGGTCCGGTCGAGGACATGGTGATTGACCGCGATCAGGTCGCCACGCCGGCAGCGGATCGTCTCGGCAAAGGCGCTGAAATCGAAGACGGCGGCGCGCAGTTCCATCTGGCGCAGGTCATGCGTGCCGCGCTCGATGACGTCGGCCTCGCGCGTCAGGCCGACCATGTTGACGGTCTCGACCACGGGGCGCAGCGTACCCTCACGGCCGGCGCGCCAGATCTCCACCTCGCGCGGCCGGTTCTCGGTATCGGAATAGACGCATCGCAACATGTCGGGCAGGCGCGGCGTGAACGCCTTCGACATGGCGAGGCCCGACGAATTGCGGATCGTGAAGGTCTGGATCGGATCCTCTTCGGAGCGGTCGTAATCACGCATGACGCCCCAAACCTCGCTCGCGGCCAGCTTCGCGAACGCGCAGCCCGCGATATTTGCCAGGATATCGCCGACGAGCCCGCCCTCTACGATCATGTCGCAGCGGCGGTCCTCGGAGACGTTTGCCGCGTGCCAGGCGCTCAGGCTGGCCTTGTCGATCAGGGCATCGGGCAGCGGCAGTGATGCGAGCGGTCCGCGCAACACGTTGTGGAAGTGGTCGGTCGGCCGCGCGCTTTCCCCGAAATCGTCGAAGGCCGTGCCGCCCCATCGGTCGACGATCGACGAGGCGCGGATCTTGAAGGAGGAGACCGATCGGCCATAGGCCTTCAGCGCGATGAAGGCGCAGTTCGGTACCGGCTTGCCGCCATTGACCGGATGCGAATTGACCACCGAGCAACAGCGCACGAGATAACAGGCATCCGACAGGGCTTCTCGCGATCGGGCGAGCTGATAGGTGCCGCCGCTTTCGACATAGGAGAAGAAGTCGATCGTGTCGCCGTCATAGTCGTAGGACGAGAAGGTAAAATCGCTGACCCGGTAGCAGAGGCCGCGTTGGATCTCGATTTGCCAGCGCCCCTCGGGGAAGACCGCCGGATCGAGTGTGATCGTCGCCTCGGCCCCTTCGACGGTCACTCGAACGACATTCGAAGCCCCTTCATTGCCGGCATAAAGCGAATCCGGACCCGCGCCGTCGGTGAAGGAGGAATGGGCGGTCCAGCCATCCGTCTCGGGGTTGGGCGAGGTTTGCCCCGGCGAGACGGCATAGGCTGCGCGCCAGCCCCGGTTTGCCGGCATGGCGGGAACGAGTTCGGGCACCGCACCGCGCTTGAGCTTGATCGTTGGCCGGATCTCGCGAACGTCCGATCCGGCAAAATGCAATTCGGGCAGCCGCAGCCAGTCGTCTTCGTCGTCCTGGCGCATGCGAATGCGGATCGGGATCGCCTGGATCTCGCCTTCGGCGCTTGGCTTGGCAAGGCCGCCCGGCAACGTCAGGTGCAGCCAGCATTCGTCCCATGCGCCGGCTGTTGCCGCACCCAGCCATGTAGGCAGGCTGGCATCCGGGTTGGTCTGGCTTTCGAGATCGGCCGGATCGTCGGGGTCCGCCTTGTGCGGCGGCAACTCCGAATTGACGACATTGGTCGCGCCGTATCGCTCGATCAGCGTGATCGGCGTGTCGCCGGGCAGGCCTTCGCGGATCTGCAGGGTGATGTCCGATGCCTCGGCAACGGAGGTGTCCCCGATGCGCGGCATGGAAAGCGAGTAGGATCCGGCGAGCGCCATCACGGCTTCGACCACCTCCTCCTCGCCGACGCGCTCAATGAGGGGCTGTGTGACGAAGGGCGGATGAATATCGCGCACGCCGATGACGGCCGGGATCGGGATGCCTTCGCCGATCATGTTGCCGGTGAGCGACGCCGGTCCGCCGATCGCCTCGCCCGAGGCGTCTCTCGGCCGAGCGGCGACCGGTGGGGCGGTCAGGGCGTTGCGCAACAGGCTGCCGGCGATCGTGATGCCGCCGGCGAGCAGGCGGGCGGCCGTACTGCCGGCTGCGAATATGCCGCCGAACGCACCGCCCAGGGCGGCGCCGGCCGTCAGCACCGTCGCCACCGCGATAACGAGGCCAAGCGCCGCGCGGCTGCCGGCATTGCCGCCCCGGCCGGGCGCGTAGTGCAGCGAGATTGTCTGCCCCGGCTTGATGCAAATCTTCGCCCAAAGCGCGCGATCCAGCACATGCCCGCCGAGAACGATATCGCCCCGATCGGCGAAGTCGATTGGCAGCGTGTCACCCAGGAGTTCGACGAACCGCGCGGGCGTCGCGCCCGCGGGCAGCTCGCGGATCTCCGCGGCCTCCATGGAAAGCGGCGGACGCCAGACGGCCGTGACGAGCGGACCGGTCATTGCCGCGCCTCCACGTCCAGATGCCGGAAGAACTCCTTCAGCCGCGGCGCGATCTCCGGACGCGCGAGATCCGTGAGGTGGCTGCCGACGCCGCGCTCCGAATGCAACAGCGTTCCGGGCGCCGCGACGATGCCGCAATGCCAGGCGCGCGCACCGGGCTTCGGCGTGTCGATCATCGAGACAAGGTCGAACGGCTGCGGCGTCTCGTCCCGGTCGAGCCTGCGCCAGCGTCCGCTTTCCGTCTCGTCGCGCATGGCCCGGCCGAATGCGATCGTGTCGGCCGACGAGATCCAGTCATAGACCGGCAGAAGGATGCCGGCCACGCGGCGATAGATCAGCCAGGGCAGGCCGTAGCAGTCGCAGCCCTCGAAGCTGCGCCCCTTGTCCATATAGGGAATGCCGACATAGCCGCGGATCACGTTCATTGCAGATAGACCCCCGGAAACAGCGCCTGCGTGACCCAGAGGCCGGGCCAGATCTCCGAGCGGATATCCAGGCCGCGAAGCGTTCCCTGGACCGAGGCGCCGGTGACGCGGACATTGACCAGGTTGATATGCAGCGCCTGGTAGGCAGCGACGACGGTTTCGCCGGCAAGCACCGTGCGCGGATCCGCCGTCCGGTCGAAATAGGCGGTCGAGATCACCCAGAAATTGACAGTGACCGGCCCGTTGAGCCCTTCCATCTGCATCGTCTTCGAGCGGTCGACATTGGGGAAGGAGAACTTCGTTTCCGGCGGCTTGTCGGTATCGGTGAGCAGCGTGATCTCGAACCAGGACTTGTGCCAGGTCTCGCCGTCCATCACGTAATCGACGGCGTCGGTCACCAGCCGAACGCTTTCGTCGACATCCTCGTGTCCGATCTCGACGAAGAAGGCGAGCGCCTCGGCCGAGCAGTAATCCTCAAGCGACTGGCGGGTAATGAGCGGGATAGAACGGGCCATGTCAGTCCGCGCTCCCGAGCGCCATCAGCGTGAAGGTGACGGTCCATTCGATGCCTGTCCGCACGACGATCCGGAACGGCGTCGGGCTGTTCATGAACATCAGTTGCCAGGACGCGCGTGTGCGCGGATGCGGGCCGATAAAGGGCAGCGACGCCTTGCCCAGATCGTGAAACAGGAAGTCCTCGAATAATTCGAGATGATGGGCGCGCATCACCATGCCGCATTGCAGGCTGCGAAGATCGACCGTTGTCATCGGCATGTGCTGCGGCGGCCCGTCCTCAGGCTGGAATGCGTGAAGCGGCCAGTGCGGGGTTTCGGCGAAACCCTCGCGCAGCACATATTGCGGCAATCCTTGTGGCCACAGCGCCGTCATCGCCGCGTCCCCCGCACATTGCCGCCGGAATAGCGGCCGAAGGAACTGTCGAAGGCGCCATCGGCGATCGCGCCGTCGACGCGGTCGATCATGACGGCGAGCATCTCGTCGCCATCCGGCGTCTGCTCGCGGCGCGTGTCGATCGCCACGCCGGCATGATCCTCGATCTTCACATACATGTTGCCGCCGCCGCGCGGGCCGACTCCTCCAAAGCCGGCAGGCGCGGAGCCGGGCATTCCGCCGTTGGAAAACCCATTTCGCGCAGCGCGGTGCAGTGACTCGAGATTGTTGACGCCGATCGCGCGGGTTGCCTCGGACGAAAAGACATACTCCTCCGCGTGGACGACGCCCTTTGGCTCGTATTTTCCGCCGGGCCCGGTCCAGCCGCCAACTGACATTCCCCGCAATCCGGCCCACGTGTCAGTGCTTCCAGATGCGTCCCCAAAGAGGCTGGCCACAAATCCGCCGATACCGCCGCCCCCGGACGGCGCCTGATTGACCGGGAAAAGCGCATCCAGGGACTGGCTGACCATCCGGTCCATGATCCTGTCGAGAGAGCTCACCGCGGCATTGGCGAATGATTTCCAGAAGCCTTCGCCGGCCTTCAGGCCCTGTTTCAGATCGTTGATGAAACTGCCCGTGATCTCTCGCGCAAATCGCACCGTCTCGCGATAGGCCTCCTGGGCGGTTTGCGCTGCCTTGGTCTGCACGGCAGCGGAAGCATAGCTCCGCGCCAGACGCTCGACCTCACCATAGAGATCGGCCGTCAGTGTCCGCCCATCTCTTGTTGCCGCGTTGAGCAGCTCCTGCTCCTTGCGGAACTGCAGAGCGATCTGGTCGGGAACGCCGACCAGTGAAAGCTCAAGCTGCTGCGATTGCGTCGCTTGCTGGATCGCGGCCCGGGCGCGTTCATAGGCTGAAATGACCTTCTTGCCGCCCTTGTCGATCTCTTCCTCGGCCCGAGCGACCGCACGTTTGACGGCGCGGCTGCTGATAGCATCGAACAAGCCGCCCATCGGATCCTGCTGCATCTGATCGGCTATCGCGGCATTGGCGCGCTCCATTGCGCCGGAGAAACTGCCAGCATAGGGATTGTCGAGACCGTCGAGAGAGACGCCGCCCAGCTTCTCGATATCCACGCCAGGGATCCGGTTGATCTGCTCGACGAAGCCATTGATCGCCTGCAGTGACCCGTTGACCAGCGCCTCGATGCCGTCGATCACCGTGTTCGCCGCCGTGTAGACGGCATCACCGAGTACACCGGGAAGCGAAGTCCAGACCTCCGCGACTGCTCGGAACGCCGCAGCAAACCCGTTGATGATCGCGTTGCCAGTCCCGTGGACTGCGCTGACGATCGCATCCCACGCGGACTGTGCCCAGGGCGCGATCGCCTCGATCGCCGGCCGCAACAGATTGAAGATGCCGTCGCGCGCGGTCTGGAGGGTCGCGACGAAGACGTCGCCGAACGAGACCTCGGTGTCGCTCGTCTGGTTGATTTCGTGGCGAAGGCCGGCAAAGCCGGCGGCGACGACGCCGACGACAGCGCCGACGGGTGCCAACCGTGCGGCGAACCGGCCCGCCATGCCGGCGGCTTCCCTCAGCCCACGCGCCGCACCACCCTCGTCGGGGCCGTAGACCTGTGCGATCTGGGCTCCCTGCATGGCGAAGTTCTGCATGGCGAAGATCGGGGACTGGAATGCGAGCGGGATGCCCTGGGCGATGTCGATGAGCTGGAACTGCAAATTGCGGGTCTGGAACGAGGCGGCGCGGAAGGCCGCCGCCTGGCGGTTGCCAGCCTTCTCCATGGCCCGCCCGGTGGCGTTCGCCTGGTCGGCGATGCCGTCGAGCGACTGGCGCACCTCGCGCGCGCCGGCCTCCACGCCGGCGGCGTCCATCGTGGCCCGCATGGCAAGCGTCAGCGTCATGACTGGTCACCCGCATTGAGGATCGGCAGCGCCGCGCATTCCATCACATTCAGCCGAGCGGCTAACCGCTCGAATGCCTTGCGCGAACGGCCGCGGAAGACTGCTGCGGCCGCCTGGTAGTCAAGGCCGGTCCAGATCGGGCCGGCAAAACCCACGGCGACGCGCCACTGGGTCTCCAGCTGAAGGAAGGCTTTGACGGTGCGCCAGTTCTCCGCCATCACGTCAAATCGCTCCTCGATCTCTTCTGCCGGCGCCTCCACGGTCACGCCGAGCTGCTCGAACTGGTCACGGGTCTCCCGATCCAGTCCGGCGGGTTGCTGCGGGTCGGATAGGCCGCGATGCGCATGAGCCCAGGCACGCGCGGCCTCGATCAGTTTTTTTGCGCGGCACCGCCTTGTGCGGACTCGATGAGAGCTGCGAAGACGCCGACCTGGAAAAAGGAGAAGCGAAGCGCGCCGGTCAGTGCATCGGGAGAGAACGGGATATCGTCGCCGCCTTCCGCCTCCACATCGCGCCAGTCGATCAGCGCCTCGCGGATCAGCGCCTCGATACTTTCCGCCTTCGAACCGCCGACTTCCGACTTCTCCAGTTCGCGCAGACGCTCGCTCGGCACTGCCTTGAAGCGGGCTTCGAAGTTCTGTGAAAGCGTATTTCCGGGCTTGTCGGGATCCGGGATGTGGACCGTCACCGGCCACCAGTAGGTGTAGTCTTCTGCAAGCACGAACTTCATCGATCAGGCCTCATTTCACGGTGATGGAGATTTCGTCGTCGCCGCTGTCTGGCGTGAGCATCAGCGGCAGCGAGTAGTTGACGATGCCCTGCGTCTGGCCCTGCGTCGGCCGGCCGACCTCGACCTTCGGCGCATCGATCTGGACGATGTTGCCGGCGGTACCGCCATGGACCAGCTCCAGCGCGTCGCGGGTGCGCGCCTGTGCGGCGGCAAACCAGTTCTTGGCGGCAAGCAACGGCGCCTCCAGGACAGCCGTGCCGGTCGACTGCCGGTCGGTCATCTCGGCCGATTCCGAGCCGATCAGGTGACGCATTACAACGGCATTGCCGAGGTCGATCGACACGCTCTCGGCGATCAGCGCGGAAACGCCATGCAGTCCCAGCGTCGTCTTCGCCTTCGAGACCGGCAGCGGCCGCACGAAGCCGGATACGTCGGCGGTCGGCAGCGCCGTGTCGGAAATCGTTCCGAGAAGCCCCATCATCGAAAAGCGGTAGCGCGGGATCTGCTTGGGCACGAAGCTCATCGTCACATTGCCCCGGGCGCCGAGCGCGATGTGGCGGACGCCGTCCTGGTAGAAGTAGATCGAGACCGCTTCTTCGCCTGCCGAGACCGGCTCGTAGACGACGGACGTGCCGGCGTTGACCGTCTCGGCCAGGCCGCAGCCGCGAAGCAGCGCACCATAGGCTGGCACGTCGCCAGCGGCGCCCGCTCCGGCGATCTCGATCGAGCCCTCGATCGAGACATAGTCGCCGGTCAGCTCCACGCCCTGGTGACCGAGATACGGCAGAAGGAGATCGCGACGCGCTTCCTCGCCGGCAAGCGGCTGGATCTGCACGTCCGTCATCAGCATGGCGTTGGCGCCGCCGGTCGGCGTCGAATCCGTGCCGTAAGTGGTCTCGACCTTGGCGAGGATGGCGAGCTTGCGGTGTTTGCGGGCCATGGTCACTTACCCTTCGCTTTGGTGTCGGTTTTGTGGGGCGCGGGCTTCGGCGCTACGACGACGGTGCCGCGGGATTTGGCGGCCTCGTCCTTCGTCGCTTCGCGCGGTCTGGCGCCTTCCGTCTCTCGGACGAAGCGGCCGGGTTTTCTGGGGATGTAAGCCATCAGGATTGCTCCTCGAGATAGGTTGAGGCGGCGAAGCGATCGTCGAACCAGACCGTGCCGGACCTGGCTTTGACGATCTGGCCGGAGACATGCTCCATCGGTTCGTCGGCCCCGTCCGGTTCGAAGCCGATCAGCTTGCCGCGCACCCAGGCCTTAAGGTCCTCGATGTCGCCTGCGGCCTCGCCCATGACGCGGTCGGTCAGGTTGTCGGTGATGATGACGACGGCGATGTCGGCTTCCATGCGCTGCAGAACCGGTCCCGTGGCGCGCGTGTTTTCCGCGCTCGCCTCTTCGGCGGCGAGCACATAGGCGGCCGGCGTCGCCGGTGGGCGGGTGTCGACGGCCGCGAGATCTACGGCGCCCTCGACAAGCGCGAAGGGCGATCCGGTCTCCTTCAGACGGGCGATCACGGAACTGACAACACTCATTTCGCGTCGCCTCCCGCCGCTTCCTCGAAATAGCTCTCGGTCGCCGCCAGGATCTCCGCGCGATCCTCGTCGGAAAAGCCGAGATAGGGCCTCGCCGGAATGGTGATGGTCCGTTCGCCGATCGTGACGCGCTTTTCGGTGGCGCGCTTGTGCGCCTTGCGGGCGAACTGGACGCGACCCTTTACCTTGCGCAGGCGGATCGTGCGCGACTGCGCATATTGCGTGATCGTCGCGCCGTCCTGGTGGGCCGCCGCATAAGGCAAATTGGTGCCGACCTCGGCCGAACGCTCGTCGCTCTCGCTCGAGATCGACGAATAGAGCCGCCCGCTGACGCGAAGGATGTTGTTGTAGCCGCGCGTGCCGCGGCCGATGCGCTTGGAGGCGGTGCGCGGCGACAGGCGCTGCCAAGGCGCGCCGTCCGGCGCGCGCTCGGTCTCGAAGCGGGTCTGCACGCCGCGCAGCATGATGCCCTCGATGCGCTGCATCAGCGGCGCGGTGTCGACGCCGGCGCGGGCCACGCGATCGAGCGCGGCGTTGATCTCCGCGTCGTCGATGACGATCTGAGCGGCGTCCGCCATCAGCCGAACCCTTTCATGGAGTCGCGCGTGAAGACGCGATCGGGCGCTTCGACACGAACCTCGCTGTCGCCGGCCTGAGGCGCCGCGATGCCGTCCGCCTCGAGCTGGACGAGGCCCTTGGCGACGTCCTTCAGCCAGGCGATTGCGCCGAGATAGTCGCGGGTGACGGGATCGTCCTTTTCGGTGCGGCGGCCGTGCAGGTAGTAGCGGGCGATTTCGCAGGTGACACGGGTGAGAATGTCGGGCGGCGAAGCGATCGGCAGCGCGTAGAGCTTGCCGACATAGGAATCGATTAGATCCTCGGCGTCGGAAAGGCACTTGGAGACCATGGTCGTGTCGATCGTCGTCGCCGGCCGGTTCACCTTGTCGGTGAGCTGGATCAATTCGGTCTCGCCGAAACGGTCGATCAGGTCCTGTTGCGTCCCGTAGGTCATGAGGTCCTCGGTAAGAAGGGCGCCGGGCAACCCTCCCGGCTGGCTGCGCGATCGAGGACGTCCTCGACTGGATCTCGGGCGGGGCGGCGCAGCTTCCCCTGGTATGCGTGCGGGCGGCGGGCTGAACCCCTACGGTCGTACCGTCCTCAAAGAGTGCCGGGAGCCTTGCGAGCCGTACCGGACCGCCCTCTCTGGTATTCCGTCACAGATCCTCGACGACGAGGTTCGGCTCGCTCTTCAGGATCTCGATCTGCTCGGCCGAAAACCTGCCGGCCGGATACTCGGTCGCGTCTTTCGGATGCGAGATGCCGGCGCGGCGGAAGCCGTCGACCTTCGAGCGGATCCGCACGCCGCCTTTCATGTCGGCCGGCGCGGCCGCTCGGGTCTCGATAGACTCCGAAGTCTTCTCGGCGGCGAGCTTGGCAGCCTCCTCGATGATGCGGCTTGCCTCGGCGTTCGCATCCGACAGGATCTGACCGGCCTCGGCCTTTGCGGCTTCGACGGCCTGCATGGCGGCTTTTGCCGCCGTTTCGACATCGGCGGTCTCGGCCTTAACAGCGGCCATCGCTTCCTCAACGGCCTTTGCCGTTTTCTTCTTCTCCGCCGCAGTCTTCGCCTCCGCCGCGATGTCGAGGGCCGCGATGAATGCCACCACAGCTTCGGCGAGCTTCCTGAGAGCTTCCGGTTCCATGTGTCTTCCTTCCTTCGAGGGTCTGGAAAAGCCGGTTCAAATGGCCTTCGAGCCGGCTTCTGCAGACCCTCCGGCGCGAGGCCGGAGGATCGGGGTCCCCGCCAGCGGCTTGCCGCTTAAGGGCGGGGCAAACGGGACCGGCCTTAGGCCAGCCACGGCACGACGAGCAGCTCGGCGGTCTTCATGTAGACGTTGGTCGCGCCGGCGGCATCGCGTTCGGCATTGAGGATTTCGAGAGCTTGGCCCTCAAGCGATGGCGGCACGACCAGCAGGTTCGGGCGGACGTTGAGCGGGCGGCCATAGTCGCCCTTGAATTCCATCATCGTCTCGCGGGCGGCCTTGTAGTTCGCCTTGTTAAGCGTCTGCTTGGAGCCCCAGGCGAACTGCCACAGGCCGAAGCCGACATTGCCGCGGCCGTCCCAGCCATATTCGAAGGTCTTGTTGCGGAAGACGTTCTCGTCGTTGGGATTGTCGAGCGCGATGAACTGACCGCGCTTGCGGACTTGCCAGATGATCGGCTTGATCGCCTTCGACGCGTCGAGCAGGAACCAGGGCGTGCCGGCGCCGCCATCGGTGTTGGCGACGGAGCTCGTCGTGTTCTCGTCGACGATGACGGGATGGTCGGTGTCGAAGAAATACTGGCCGTCATAGCAGGCCGTGGAGAAGCCGAGCTTCAGCAGCGCCCAGACCAGCTCGTCCGGCCAGGCGGCGACCGAGTCGCCGAACTCCTGGAAGATCGGCGTGTAGATGCCGAGCGTATCGTCCTCGATGTGGTTACGATCGACACCGATCGTCAGCTCGTAGTCCTTGTTCTTGATGGAATAGTCATGCTCCATCAGGTTCTGGACCTGGCGCGGGCCGAGCCATTCGCGCACGCTCGGGATCTTGCCGAGCCAGCCATATTCTTCCTTGCCGGTGGTCGACGGGACCTCCATGGCGACACGCGGCCACATCGGCTTCGCCTGGTTGAGGCGGCCCTGGAACGTCGTCTTGAAGCCGACGCGCAGCGCTTCCAGGTTGGGACGGTTGATGAGCATATAGGCCTCCTATCAGGCGAAGGTGATTGCGTCGGACGCGACGAGCTTGCCGTCGGGCATGACGAGGATGAGGTACCAGGTGTCCGCGCCGGACTCGCCGATATCGATGTCGATATCGCCGTCGTCCTCGGAGACGAGCTGGAAGCACTTGTCGGCGACGACCGGGATCAGCAGCCCGTCCGCGCCGATCGCGACATTGCCGTCCGGCGCCGTCGCGGCGATCGAGTCGCCGTTCGCGTCGTCGGAAAGGTAGGCGAGGATGGATCCGCGCACCGCGAGATCATCTCCCGCCGAATCCTTCAGCTGGATGGCGACGTTGATCGCGTTGCCGCCCTCGGCGCCGACGACGATCGCCGGCGTGCCCAGCTTCTCGTACACACCGAGGTTGGAGCGCGCCGTCGCCTTGGTGCCGATGTCCGAGAAATTGTTTGCCGCGAGCAGCGCGCCGCCAGGCGAATTCATGATGCCGACGCCCATCTCGACCCAGACGCCGGTCGCGTCGACCTGCATGATGCGGCCGGCGATCGAGCGCGTCCCGGTGCCGTCCGTCTTGGCGACGGTCTGGTCATCGACGATGTAGCAATTGTCGCCGACCTCCGACTTGGTGATCTCGTCGGTCGAGGTCGAGTTGGCGAAGCGGAAGACGCCGGACTTCACGTCGACGTTCAGCGCGCCATTGCCGCCGTCCGTGTTGTCGACGGTTGCCTCGAAGCGTCCGACACAGACGAGGCCGGTGGCGGTCACGCCCGGCTTGCACCAGCCGGACGCATCGAGCACGGCGATGCCGCCGGCGAACGCGACTGCGGCAGCAAGCAGCGGGAAAGAGTAGATGGCGCCGGTGGCCTCCGGCGTGTTGCGGCCCTTGGTCAGAGCAGTCATGCGCGTGCCTCCTGGCGTTCAGCCTTCAGGGTTTCGGCGTAGGTTTTCGGGTCGAGGCCGAGCACGGTCGCGACCTCCTTCTCGGCCGCGTTGAGCGACACCTCGCCGTCCTTCTTTTCCGAAGGCGGCTCGATCGTCGCACCGGACGGGCCGAGGATCGGGAAGGAGTTGATCTCCTTTTCGACGGCCTCCGCATCCTTTGCGTGGCGCGCGATATAGTGGTCGCGCAGCGGTTTCACGCCGACGCGGCCGGCCTTGATCGCGCCATCGACGAAGGCGGTGGCCTTGTCGGTCGCCTGGGCCGACTGCAGCGAGGTCAGCTGCTCGGTGACGGTTTTCAGCTCCGCCTGCAGCGCCGTGACGACGGTGTCGTCGCTGTCGCCCGGTTTCGCCTCGGAGAGCTTCTGGACGCCGGCCAGGACCGTTGCCGCGTCCGAGCCTTCCTTGATCCCCGCCGCCTTGGCGATCGGATCGAGCGCCGACTGCAGCGACGTGGAAGCCTCGCCCTCGGCTGCATGCAGCGCGGTGACGCGTTCGATGGCCGTTTCCGCCGTCGTATCGGCGGGCAGGCCCAGCGCAGCCAGCAGCTGCGCAAGGAGTTCGTTCATCTGTTGCTCCTGGTGTAGTGCGGTCAGGCCGCGGAAGTTGGGGGAGTTGACGAGCGAGGCGCGCAGGATCGCCATGACCTTCCCGTCCTTGGTGTGACGGATGGCCGGCGAGATGTGGCGATAGGCATGGTCCGCCATCAGCGCCTTGCCGGACTCGGTCCATTCGACCTTCGCCCAGATGCCGTCGTCACGCGCTTCGAGCGCCTTGATCCAGCCGCGCGCCGGCGCCGGGCCGCCGCGAGGCACCGCCCAGTCGGTCGCGTGGCTCTCGTCGATCACGCCCGCACCGTTCATCGCCGCCAGGCTGTCGGTCACGAGCTTCTGCGCATCCTCGATGCGATACGGCCCGCGACCGTCCGCTCCGGTGAATGTGCCGGCCGGCAGGACGTGGATCCATTCCGGCACGCCAGCCTCCGGCAGCGGCATCGCCGCGCAAAGCACGGTGGCTGGTGCAAGGGTGTTGCGTTGGGAATGAAGCGCGGTCATCATGGCGCCGACACTGGCCCTGGTCGCCTCGCCAAAATATCCACAACGCTGTGTGGGGGCGCCATTTCCGTCGATCAGCCGGCCGATTGCCGCCAAACCGGCAGAGCACTTCAAATCAGGATCAAATTCGAAGGGTTTTCGAAGCCGCTGGGCGCGATTCTCGGGTGTGTCGGGTATCTCGGGCCGTCCGAGCCCGGCGAAGCGCCTCAGCGGCCGATTTTGTCGGCGAGCCTTTCGACCGTGACGCGGTGTCCCGCGGCGCCCGGATTGTAATCCCAGCCGGGATCGATCCCGTCTGGCACGCGACGCACCTCGCCGGTGCGCTTGTTGGTCCAGTCGCGAAAGGTGATGTCCGGCGGCTCGAAGCGCAGCGGAACGCCCGCCGCAAGCAGCCGGTCGATATCGGCCTGTGTCAGGTTCTGCAGCGTGCAGCGGCAGTTCCATCCGTTCGGCGGCGCATAGAGGGTCCAGAACGGGTGGTCGACCGGCAGGACGAGGTTGTGGAGGCTCGCGTGGCTGTCGCGCGTGCGCTCGTCCAGGATCGCCACATAGCGCAGGAACGGGCGGTCCGCCTTCTGGCGCTGGAACCGCGACCAGTGGCCGGCCGCGTAGGACACCCGCATGTTGACGTTGAAGATCGTCTCCAGTCGGCGCGGCGAGCCGAGCTGGACCACGCGGGTCTCGCCGGTCGCCGGATCGACGGCCTGTTTGCGGCCCCACCAGCCCTTGTCGCGAAGCACCGCTTCCAGCTCCCGGGAGAACTGCGCGAAGGTCTTTCCGTCCTCGAGGGCGGCGAGCAGCGCCTGATAGATGTCGTCGAGGATGTCGTAGCCGGCCGATTTGGCGACGGTGAACATCGCCGCGTGATCTTCGGCGTAGAACTCCTGCCAGGCGAAGCTCTCCGGCAGGTCGGCGCCGCGGGTGCGGAGCGCGGCGATCGCCTCGCGCGGCGGCAGCGGAACGAAGCGCGCCGTCACGATCCGAGATCCTCGTCCGCCTCGCCGGCGAGGCGCGCGCGAAAGGCGAGGCGCGCCAACAGTTCGGTCAGCTGCGAGACGTCCATCGTCTCGCGTCGGCGATCGATGATCGCGCGCGCCTCCTCGATCGTCCGCGCGTCGCGCAGCTCCTCTTCGAGGCCGCGCACGATCGGCGCGGTCAGCTCCCATTCTTCGCTCGCGATATCGGCGACGCTCTGCGAAATCGCATCGTCGTTGCGGGCGGCGTGTAGCGCGGCGCGATCCGGATCGGGATCGTCGGGTCGGGATGCAGGCTCCACCTCCGGCAACGGATCCGCAGCCGGGGTCGGCGCGGGAGCGCCAAGCAGTTCCTCGTCGGGATCCGGATCCGGCACGCCGATCTTGTCGCGCATGGTCGCCATGCCGACCTTCAGGCCGAGCGGCACCAGTTTGGCGACGTTCGAGACGAGCATCTCGACATCGACTTCGTCCGGCCGGCCGATCTTGATGTCGGGATAATTCTCCTGGCGACCGTAATTGAGATCGATGAGCGGGCGCACCAGGTCGCGCTTGATCGTGGTGCGCAGTTGCCGCGCGTCGGCATCCTCGATGTCGCCGCGCACCTGGTCGTGAACCTTGCCGACGGCATGGCCGCCGGCGATCGCGTCCGTCGTCGCGGTCTGGCCGAGCACCAGCTTCGAGATCTGCCGGTCGAGCCAGTCGGCGCGCTTCTCGTAGAGTTCGTGATTGCCGGAGATTTGCGCCTGGACAAATTCGATCGCCATGGACTCGGGCACGACAGCGGCGAAGTCGGATCCGATGCTTGCGACCGCCCGCATCAGCGTCGCCTTGTCCTTCTCGGTCGCGCCGGGGTGGAACTTGCCGAGCCGCAGCGGCTGGCCGTAGGCCTCGCAGAAGATCGCCCAGTCCTTCAGCGTGAACGACTTGAAGAAGAAGCTCCACGCGGCGCCGCGCGCCAGCCCGCCCCGGATAGGCAGGCCGGATTTCATTTTCCCCTGGTGCCAGATCCACTGGAAGGGGTTGAGCCTCTCTTCGCCGCCGAGTGCGCGCAGGAGCGGCGTGACGCCGTCGTCGTTGGAGAAGCGGAAGTTGCGCGGATCCTTCCATTCCAACCGGCTGATCCGCCAGTCGCCCTCCGATGTGTCCCAGATGATCTCGGTGCCGGAAAATCCCTTGCCGATCGCGTCGAGGATATCGATCAGCTCTTCCTCGAATCCGTCTCGCGTCAGCATCTCGCGCACCAGGTCGGCCTGCTCGACCGAGCGGGCGTCGTCGCCGGACGCCTCGACGGTGACCTCGAGGCCGGCCACCTGCCGTTTGCGGATCCCGAGCACGCCGGCGTAGTGCTCGTTGCGCTCCTCCATGTCCTCAGCAAGCGCCAGATAGTTCTCCGGATCGCCCTCGATCGAGTCGCGCAGGATGTTCGCCAGGCGCACCGGCGTCAGGCCCGAGGCCGGATGCAAGGCGTCCGGCCGGCGGACGGCCAGCGCCTCCGACGTCGCCTGCTCGGTCTTCAGCTTCGTGATCTCGATCGGGCGCCCATAGGCGTCGAGCAGCTGGGGGCGGGCCATCAGAACAGTCCTCGGTTGTTGCGCATGCTGGCCAGGCGAAACCCGCCGGCATCGTTGCGGCCGTCATCGTCGTAGCGGCGTTCGTCGAACTTGGTGCGGGTAGCCGGAACGGGTTCGTAGTCATATTCGCGCCACTGCATGCGCGTCGCGAAATCGGCCAGCGCCAACGAAATCGCGAAGTCGCCGTGGCGCTTCTTGCCGGCCTCGCCCTCGCGCAGGTCCGGCACGCGGGGAATGCCGCGCACCAGTTTGACCATGCGCAAATCGTTGACGTGGTGGGCGTCCTTGATCAGCGCCAGCCCGTCATCCTCGAACCGCGTCTTCAGGGGCGGCATGTGCACGCGGTACCAGTCCTGCGTGAACTTCACCGCCCATACGATGCCGGTGCCGTCCTCGGTCTCGCGGATCCCGAACTCGCGGCCCATGTCCTCGGCGACGGTCCAGCCCATGCCGGTCGCGTCGAAAGCCGCGCCGACGAGGCGGGGCCGCACCCGCTTCAACACGGTGCGGGTAATCATCTTCTGCTCGTCGCCTGGAACGTTGCGCAGCTCGAAGCAGAGCGCCTCCGTCCGGTCGAGATTGTCCTCGATGGCCAGAAGATCGCCGATCGTCAGGTCGGCGACACGGCCGAAGTCGAAACCGAAGCCGTAGAGCAGCGACATGTCGATCGCGTCCAGCTGCTCTTCCAGTTCCTCCATAAACGGCGTCATCAGCGAGGCGCGTTCCACCGGCGACCTGTGCAGATAGTCGTTCGGCAGTTCCAGCCGCAGCACCGGCTTGTCGACCGTCATGCGTGCCTCGATCAGCGGCGTGGTCAGCCAGGCGCCGGAACCCTGGCTCGGAATGCAGAACAGCTCCTCGTCGGCGCCGTCGGCATAGAAGTCGATGATGTCCTGACGCCAGGCCGCCTCGGCCTCCGGCGTCCAGGTCTCGCCCGTGACCAGGCAGATGCGCTGATAGAGCCCGTCCTGCAGCGCCTCGTCGAAATCGACATGCAGATGCGCATAGGGAAGCCGGTCGCCGAGAATGTCCTGGACCTTGACGTTGAACTCGTTCTCCGCGCCGTTATGCGTCGAGCAAACCACGACCTGGCCGCCCCACATCAGGAAGGCCAACGCCGATTTGAGGAGTTCCGGCAGGCTGTCGACGAAGGCCGCCTCGTCGATCACGACGACGCCCTGCTTGCCGCGCAGCGATCGCGGTGCCGATGACAGCGCGATGATCTCGAAGCCAGACGCAAACCGGATCCGGAATGCCTGGATTTGGCGCGTCTCGCCCGGATCGTTCGGATTTTGATCCTCGAACAGAAACTCGTCCTGACCAGCGGCCGCGACGGCAAAGGCGCGCGCCCACATGGCGCAGGCGTCGATGAACTCGCGCGTCATCTCCTGCGAATAGGAGATATACATGCCGTCCATTCCGCCCGATTTCTTCTCGCGGCCGGCGCGAAGAACGAGATAGGCGGCAAGCGCCCAGGTCAGCCCGATCCGGCGCGATTTCTCGACGAAGAGGACACGCACGCCGGTGGTCTCCAGCAGCTCCACGGTGCGTGCCTGGTAGGGCAGCAGCACCTTGGGCAGGCCAATCTCCTCGACGAGCGTGTCGATCGAGGCGGTGCTTTCGCGCCGCAGCCTTTCCCATTCAGCTTTGGAGATTGGCGCGTTCATCGGATCAGGCGTTCGGAGCCTGACGCGTCACCGTGTACGGATCCCGCGGCGTCCCCGGCGCGCGAACCTCAAGCTTCAGGGACTCGCCATCGATGGCGAACACTTCACCCTCGCGCCGTCGTGGTTCGCCAGATGCCGGCTTCACCGTAACGTCGATCACGTCACCGATTTTCACATGGGTCATTGGGCTCTCCTTCAGCTTAAGATCTGCGCCCACCAGAGAACGCCACCGAGTGTCAGCGCACCGCCGACGATCATCGGGCCGCGCATGCTCGGGCCCTGACCCGGGATCGGCACGTTGGCGCCAGCGAGCAGGCTGACGAACAGCACGAACAGGCCGGCGACAAGGATGAGCGTTGCGAGCAGAATATCCGCCATGATCAGACTCCAAGGATCTGCGATTTGATTGCCTCGACCGTCTCTTCCGAGAGGCCCTTCACCTTCGCGACCTTCTCGACGGCATCGTCGACCTGGTCGGCGAACTGTTTCTCGATGCGCTCGCGGCGCGCCGTCGAGACGTTCTGCGCCTGCGCCGCCGAACGCAGCGCATTGGCGAGGTTCATCGCCCCCTTAGGATCGACGCCGCTCTCGCCGGCATCGGTCAGGATCTCGAAGACCAGAGTCTTGATCGCCTCGGCGGCGATCAGCGTCAGGTCGTCGGAGGCCGACGCGTCGAAGCGCTCGGAGATGGCGCCGGCGATCTCGCGCGTCTCCTCGAGGCGGCGTGTCATCGCGGCGAGTCGAACCGAGAAGCGGTTGAACGCCGAAAACGACGGGATCGCGAATTCCAGCTCCCCGTGATGCTCGACCTGAAGCGCTTGCAGCTTCCCGAAGAACTCCTCGTAGATCTCCTTCTGGGTGCGGTCGCGCGAGCGGAGCTCGTTGGACGCCCAGGCGATGATCTCGTCGCACTCGGAGGGCAGCTGCTCGATCGCAGTCAGGCGGCCGCGGCCCCTGCGCCTGTTCGATGCGCTCTTTGCCGCCATGGCCTATCCCCTCGCCGGGGAAGGCCGCCGGATGCCGTCGATGATCGCGCGGCTGTCCACGTGATCCAGCCCGAGCTGGGTCAGTTCGACGACGAAGATGGTGCCGGCCTCGTGCAGCGTGACTGCGCCGAGTTCCTTGAGGGCGCGCAGCTGGGTGCGGACCCATTCGCGCGACCGCCGGTGACCGAACGTGTCAAGCACGGCACCGAGCACGGATTCGTTCAACCGCCGATCCGTCTGTAGCGCCAGCTCCTTCAGGACGATCATTCGCGCGTCCTCGGCGAGATGCTGTTCGTAGCTCACCTATTTCGGATCCTTCATCAGATACTCTTCAATGCGGCGGACGGTGCGCGACAGCGAGCCCATCCCCTCGTTGAAGACGGCGACAGAGCCCTTGATCTCCGCCATGGCGATCTTCAGTTCGGTGACGTCGTCCTTGGCGGGCAGATGCCGCATTTCGGCCTCGAGCGCCTGCAAACGCAGCGCGTGATCGTCGACCGCCGCCTTGACCGATCGGATATCCTCGGCGTTCTCTTTCGCGTCGGAACCGAAAAAGGTCTTGGCGTGGCCGAGCAGGGCGATGATCGCCAGTGCGGCCGTCACCCAGGGTATGAGTTGAGCGAGATCCATCAGGCGTTTCCGTGCGAGTGTTTCAAGCGGGTTTCTCCGGTATGAGCGGAATGAAGACGGGTCCGTCCGGCATGCGGCCCCGAGTGCCGGTCGCGATGACGCAGGCGACCCCGTCGGTGTCGAGATCAGCGGCGGTCCAGCCGCCGTCATCGTTTGCGAAAAGGACCAGCGAAAGCCCGCCCGGCGCCGCGCCGGTGAAGACCACAGCCTCGCCGCGCTGCGCGGCAAAGGCCGCGAGCGCCTCGATCGAGTAGCAGGCGAGCTGGGTCGGCGCGCCCGGCTTCGGATCGGTCGCCGGAAGTGCCGGGTAGACGGAAAGGATCGCGCCGAAAGCGAAAACGGCAACGACGAGGGCGAGTGGATAGAACAGCCAGGCGCGCATCTCAGTGATCCGTCTTGTTGCAGCGGACGCATTCACTTAGGCGTTCGCGGGTGAGCTTCGTCGCGAAACCGTGCGGCACCATGCCGAGTGCGGTCTGGAACTGCTCGACCGCCACCCGCGTCTCGTCGTCATAGGCGCCGTTGACGGTGACACCGATGCCCAACTCGGAAAGCTCCGATTGCAGGGCAGTGACCTCTTCGCCGTTGTCGCCGGGCTTCAGGGCGCCGTCCTCGCAATCCGGCGGCTGCCGGTAACCGAGCGCCACCTCGAAAGCTTTGACCGTCTCCTCGATCTGGACGGCCTTCGGCATGCCCATGCGCCGGGCCCAGTTGAGGACGGCGAAGGCGTCGGAGGCGAGCCGGTCGAGCATCTCGGCGGGTATGCGAGCCGTCTCGGTCATCACGATCCCTTCCGGGCGCGCATGGCCTCGATCGCGCTCTTGCCGAGTTCCTTCACGGTGTGGCCGCCCATATAGAGGGCCATGAACCAGGAGGTCAGCGTCAGCAGCACGGCGAAGTCGACGGCCTCGACGGGAATGGCGATGCGCGCATTGACGATCGGCAGAACCATGATCCGCCAGATCCAGAAGACCGCGAGGAGGTACATCCAGCCGTAGCGCCAGAAGGACTTCAGCCCGCCTTCCTTCGTCTCCGTCTGCAGCAGGGCGAACTGGCCCTCGAGGCCCGCCTGCCACAGGGCGATCAGCTCGGGCATCGCCGCCTCGGTCTCCTGGACGGCGCGTTCCACCGCCGCCGGGTTGTCCTCCGCGAGATCCGGCAGTTCGATCGGCTCGACGCCCGCCTTGCGCGCGACCGTCTCGATCACGTTGCCTGCGAGATCGCCGGCGATCTGTCCGGCGCCCGCGCCGAGTCGGTTCTCGATCACCGACTTGACCATGCCGGCGCCGACCTTGGCGGCCGCCGCGGCGATAACGGCTCCTATCGCGCTCATGAGCGTGTTCCCTTGGCTTTGAAGAGGCTTCGAACGGCGATCGAAAGCTCGTCGCGGTATCGCCAGGCGAGCCAGGCGCCGCCGACGACGAGGATGGCGACGCCGCCCCAGATCAGGATGTCGGGTATGCCGGTGACATCGGTCCGTGTGGCCGTCTCGGCACCGCCAGCCGCTGTCGATGCGCCGCCGGACGCGCCGGTGGTCGCCGCCTTCTTCTTCAGGTCGATGACGCGCTGCAGCTGGTCGAGCGTCGCTCGGCCGAGGATGCCGTCATTCGTGAGCTGCGGATGCTCTTTCTGGAAGGCGAGAACGGCGGCCTTCACGGCGTCCGTGTCACCGGTCGGGATCAGACCGTCGAAATAGCCGAGCTGCTTCAGCCAGGCGAGGCCCTGTTCATGATCCTCGGGCAGCAGCCGCCAGTCAGGCAGGGCGGCCTTCACATCCTCGCTCGTCGCCATCGTCTTCGGCGCCTTGACCCAGCTCGGCCAGATATTGTGCTCGAGGATCAGCGCGCCTTCCTTGCGGCGGCGCACCAGGCCGGGCAGCTTGCGGCCTTTCGAGGTCTGTGCGGTCACACTGTAGCGGCGCGCGGCCTCGGCGACATTGCCGGCCAGAAGCTTCGCGAACCAGGACCATTTGAGCGCGCCCGGACCGCAATTGTAGGTCATGTCGGTGGAGGCGGAGACCGCGTGCTTGGAGACGCTCGCCTTGGCGGCGTCGATCGCCTTCAGGACCGGAGGAAGATACTCGGTCTCGATGATCAGCTTCAGGAGGTAGAGCGCCTCCTCCTCCGTGATCGTGTCACCGGGCTGCATCTTCCGGCCGCGCGTTTTCAGGAACCACTCGCGGAAGATCCTGGACGCCCAGGTGAACCCGAAGCCCATCGTCCCGGTGCCGGTCGGATCGCGATACCATCGCAGCACCTTGCCCTCATGGCCGCCGGAATACGGCACCAGGCGTGGATCGTAACGGTCGGCGATGTTCATCGAAGCGGTCTCCGAAGCGTGTTTCTTCGGGCCGACAATGGGCTTTCAATATCGGGAATTAACTCCACAACGCTGTGTGGATCAGTCGCTCTCGGACGGAAACAGGTTAAGCTGGAGCTTGTCGCGCGTGCCGATGACGCGTCGAACCGTAACATCGCTGACATGCAGCGTTTTGGCAATCTGGTGTGTGCCGACGCCTCGGGAAGCGAGCACGCGCATGATCCAGCTCTTCGCCGTCGGCACGCGGATGTTGTTGCGACCGTAGACCTGGCCGAGCTTCACCGCCTTGTCACGGCCGAAGCGGCGAGCCACCGGATTGCGGGCAGTCGGGTTTTCCGAAACATAGAGATAGCCGCCGCCATGCTCGAGCAGGAATTCGACAGCCTGGTCCTGGCCGAAGATCTCGACGATCGGCGCGATATGCGCGGGAGGACGGACGGCCTTGCTAGCCATCGCCCTGCCTCGGCGGATGAGGGCGGCCGGATTTCTTTCGTTTCGCCCGCATGGTCTTCGACAGGGCCGTAACGACGGCATCGTCGACGATAACGAATTTGACGTCGCCGACGATGATGACAGGAGCGCCGCTCTCGATGCCGCGCGCGCAGCATGCCGCGATCGTGCGGCGGATCTCTTCGACATCCACGCCGCAGCCGCGTTCCAGCCACCGCAGGACGGCGTGATCGGAGACGCGAATGTGCGGTGCAGGGTCGGTCACGCAGCCGGCTCCCACTTTATCAGGACGCCCACGAACCGGCCCTCGCCATGGTTGTCGCGCCAGAAGCGGCCCATGTTCTCGCGAGCATTGGCGGCCGCGTCATCGATCCCCGCGCGCCACATCTCGTCCGGCGCGAAGCCGTCCGCGATCGCGAAAGCCTCGATCTCGTCGAAGCGCAGGAATCGGCCGCCTATTTCGATTGTGGCGATCAGTGGCTCGATGAGCGCGCTGACGGAAATCACGATGGGCTCGACCGACACGCATACCGGATCCGGCGTGACAAGCTTGCGGCAGAGCCTGGTGCGCATGCTCTGATAGAGCTGGACGGCTTCACCTGGACGCGCATGCCGCTTGCGCTGGCCGCGCACTGTCTGCCGCTTGATCCGGTTCTCGATCTGGTAGCTGAAAAACGGGCGGAAGGAATAGGCGACCATGGTCAGGCCTCCTTCTTCGCCGCGCGGATACGGCGGCCGAACGCGTTCATCCCCGGCTGCCAGTCCGATTCCTGCTGAAGGAGCGACGGGCTGTTGTGCCCGGCAATGCTGCAGGCCTCCTGCAGAAACTCGGCCGGGTCTCCTCCAAGCAGCACCCACTGCGCCTTGGCAATCCGGTAGCCGTTCAGCTGCACGAAGCCGTTGGCGGGTGGGCTCCAGTCGACGCCGCCCTCGCGCGCGAGCCATCCTTTCAGCGCCTCGATCGCTCGTGCCGCGTCCTCGGGATGATGCAGGAATCGCGTGTGGTCGAGACCGGTCTGCCGCTTGACGAAGGCGAGCAGCGCCTTGTCGTCGCGGTTGCGCACGATGCCGAGGTTCCAGCCGGCGATCCACAGCGCCTGCAGCTTCGGCGCGAACTTGCCTTCGAGCGCCTTTCGACGTCCGTTCGAGGCAGCCTTGACGGTTGGCTTGAAGCCGAGCCGCTTGAACTCTTCGAGCACCCGGCCGAGCTGCGCTTCGCTCATGCCCTTCGCCGAGGCCTGACCGCCGGCCCGCACCAGCACGGCGCGATAGGTGTCCTCGTCGAGACCGAGTTGCTTTTTCGCGACGTGGATCTTGGCGAGGGCGCTCACTTGCCTGCCTCCTCGAGCAGCTCGGCGGCGCGATTTGCGATGTCGGGGCGGAAGTGAGCGAGCCGGAGCTCCAGATCGCTATGTCCGTCCGGCTCCTTCAGGACGAGCAGCGGTGTGTCGACCGCTTCGGCCAGGCACGCTGCGAGGCGCTCTGGCAGCGTCGCGAGGCGTTCGTCACAGACGGTGCAGAGATCGTCATCCATCCAAGCACAGGGCGTGCCGTCATCATGCTGACAGGCTGTTATGTCAGTGCAGCCGCAAATTCGGCATTGCCTCAACAGCGACGACGGCAGCCGGCAGCCGCCCTCGACCCCTTCTCGACGGAGTTGCCGGCGCACCCTTCTAAGCAACAGTCGGCCTTCGGGTGTAAGCGAAAGATCGCCGATCAACCCGCCGGCGTCCCGCGTGAGGTCGCCTAAGATCAGTCCCAGTGAAATCGCGTCCTTCACCGGCGATGGCGCATCGGCAATAGCGAGGCAGTGCATCACCGGTCCGCAAGGATCTTCTCCTGACCATGAATGATATATGCTGGCGACGATGTCGAGCCGTTCGCGCTCGACCTGCAGTACCGTTTTCGGAGTGTTCATCACGTGCCTCCTTTGCCGTCGTCCAGGACGGCGTCGACCAGGTCGCTCTCGGCGACGGTTTCGAGAATGGTCTGCGCCAGCGCGGCGACAGTTGTGTCGCGCCGCGCGGCATGCGGGCGCAGCTGTTTCTTCAGGTGCTCGGCGATTTCGACCGAACATTCGGCGCCGCGTTTGATCTGGCCGAAGCCCCGCTGCTTGCGCGTGCGGTCCTTCGAAGCCTCCAGCGCGGTGACGTCCTTGGGTTTGATGCCGAGCCGGCGCGCGATCGCATGCGTGTCGAGCTGCTGCGAGCGCAACGCCTCGATCGCAGCGGTCCGGCTGGGATAGCCGAGCGTGGGAATCGGCCCGGCCATTACGCGCCTGCCTTTTCCGTGGCGGCGTTGAGCTTGTCCTCGGCCTTCCGCTTCCAGGCACTGAGAAGGTTTCCGGTACCGCCGGTGCAGCTGACCGAGACGCCGGCGACGCGGAGTTTCTCCGTGTTGCCGGGCGTGTAGGAGCCTCCGAACTCGATGAGCAGGTCGCCGAGCCGGGTCTTGTCCGTCATGCGGGCGTTCTTCGACCGCTCCAGATAGGCCACGGCGCGATAGAGCGGGTCGTTGAGCAGGTTGATCCCCATCACGCACCCGCCTTCCGGTCGTCGCGCTGCGCGTTGCTCTGGGTGAGCATCTCTTCGAGAAACTTGTCAGCGAGAATCGCTTGCTGTTCGATCTCGTCTGCGAGCTGACGCAGCACACGGGTCGCGCTGTGCAACGCACCGTCGTTGGCATAGGCTCTGGCGAGCGAGGCTTGCTCGTTGATCTTGGCGGTGATGTTCATCACGCACCTGCCTTCGCCAGGTCGATCGTGACGGCGGTCCAGCCATCCGTGACCGACTTGCGCTCGTAGAAGCGGACATATTCCTTCGAACCGGTCACCCGCATCGCCTCGCGGATCGCGTCGATCGCCCGCTTCCAGCGCTCGTCCTCGATGTCGAGGCGCATCAGCATGAAGATCTCGGAGCGGTTGATCTGGCCTTCCTTGTCGGTGTTGAAGGCGCGGGTGACGATCGCGCGGATCTCGGGCCGGCTGTCCTCCGACCATTCGTTCAGGCACTCGTCGATCAGCGTCTTCGCCACCTGTAGCTGCGGCCCGAAATCGACGAAGTCGGAGACCTGCACCTGCACCTTCATCAGCCCGTCGAAGGTCTGATAGGTCCGGTTGCCCTTCTTGCCGCCCTTCTTTGCGCCGTACTCCTGGTCGAGCAGCGCGTCGAACTCGCCAAGGTCCGTCATGGTGTGGCCCCGGAAGCGGGCGATTTGCGCGGACAGCTCGCGGGCGAAACCCATGATCTTCCGCACGGTCTCGTCTTCCAGCTTGTCGGCCGGCTTGATGGTTTCGGCGGGAACGAGATTGCCTTTGGCGTCGGCCATGTAGGGCTTGCCGTTGACGATCGTGACGCCTTCGTCTTCACGCTCTTCGAGGATCACTGCTTCGGTCATGCGTCTGTCCTTTCGGTTTCGGACCAAGCATCGCGCAGGTCCTTCAGTTCTCGGGTGAGGGTGTCGAGCGCCCGGCGTTCTTCGATTGAAAACCGGGCGCGTTCGAATTCGGCGAAAGCCGCGATTGCCCTGGCAACCGGCGTTCTCAGCGGATTGATGGTTGGTTCTGCCTCCTCCACATCCCCGGCCGGCGGACTTGCAGCGAAGTTCAGCAGCGCGCGGAGTTCGGTCAGCGAGACAGCGTATTCCCCGCGATGGCCGGAGAGGACGCGCCGGGCGATTTCCGGCGCGCTGCGATCGGGAAAGCGATCATTGATCACCACCCCGAACTTGTAGAGCAGATCCTGCAGGGTCGAACCGATCGCTTCGACCTCTTGTTCGAGCTCGCGATTGGTCGCCAGTTCTTCCTCGATCTTGATGACGCCACGTCGAATGGTGGTGTGGTCGCGGCCACCGAGGTGCCTGCCGATTACCGGAAGGCTCTTAGAGGTCAGCATCCGGCAGAGGTAGTAGGCGACCATGCGGGGATGCGAGAGCGCGTCTGTCCGGCGCTGTGAGAGGAGGTCTGCGGGGCACACTTTGTAGAACTCCGCGACCACCTCCGCGATCACGGCGCAGGTCGGCTCGCCGTTGATCGCGACCGGATGGCTGTGCCCGGTGAGCGCGTTCATGCGGCGCCTCCGTCCGAGAAGGGCATCTGGCCGCGCGCCAGCGGCACCACGTTGGAGTTCGGATCCGCGATATTCGTCAGGATGGCCTTGACCACGTCATCGGCCCGGTCGGTGCGGCCTTCCCAATTCCAGCGAAGCGCGGAAAGCTCCTCCTTGAACTCCCATGCCTGGGCGAGGATCTCGTCCAGCTCGCCAATCAGCATAGCGACGCCGTCCGGGTTCGTCTGAAGGCCGCAGTCCCTGTACTTTTCGAACCGGGCGCGGAAGGCCTTGATCTTGTCGGTGAGTTCGCTCGGATGAGCGCGTCTCTGTTGGTTCCGGCTCATTGCATGGTCTCCGGTTGCTGGTGAAAGGCGGCATTCCGATCTCGCTCGGCCATGCGGAGCAACTCGCGATAGATCCCGAGTTCCGCATCGACGGCTTCAGCCAGTTGTTGGAAATCGCGCAGATGTCCGACCATCTCGTCGAACGCGTCTTCATCCACCGGGTCTCCCGGTTTGAAGCGTGTGGTCAGATTGGCGGTCAGGCGTGCGACAAGGTCGACGATCGACGGAAGGGGCGGGGGCGTATCGGCGCTCATGCCAGCCCCTCCACGTCGCGGTTCTTCCAGGCGGCTTTGAGATCCGCCAGCGTCACATCGTGGCCTTCGCCGAGTGCTTTCATCTTGGCGAGCTTCACGGTCATATCGACTTGCCTGAAGGCGCCGGGTTTCATTCCAACGCCGGTCAGAAATCGAACCTGGTCTTCGGCCGTGATGCCGCAGGCTTTGATGAACAGGCCCAGATCGCTCGAGCTGGGCATGTCGCGCCTCATGCGTTTGAAGAACCGGCTGCGCAACTGCGCAAAGGTCGGGTCGTCCGCGGTGGTCGGCGTGAAACGCGTATAGGTCTCGGTATTGCCGAGAATCGCGACGCCGCATTCATAAATATCGACGAAATGGCGAACCTCATTGACCGCGTCATTGACGAGGTTTTGAGCCTCATCGACGATCAACAGTGTGCCCGCGCCCTTGCGGCGGAGCCGATCGCCGATGCTGTATGACAGGCCGGTCGAGTCGCGCTGCCGCACGCCAATTTTCCGCGCAATTGCGTGGAGCATGGCGTGGACTGTGCGGGTATGCGGGCTGACCGTGACGAGGAAGCTGTGCGGCTGCGTTTCGCAGTAATGCCGGGCAACCGTGGATTTTCCCATGCCGGCGGCGATCGCCCCCATGACGAGGGCGGGCATGGCCTGTGCCGCGCGAAGCAGATCGGTGATCTCACCGGCAACCGCCGTATTGACGAACGGCGGTGAAGCCGGAATCGTCGCCGCGAGCGCGGCCCGCTCGTCATGGGCATCCAGCCAGGCGGCAACCTTCTCATTGATATTGTCGAAGCGGCCCTTGTAGGTGCCGCCGTACCAGCCATGGAATGTTCCGTCTGCGAGACCGATCTGGCGCGCAGCCTCGGCCTTGGTCCAGCGGTTACGCGCAGCGATCGAATTTACCTTCGCGACCTGCGTCTTCCAGGTCACATAGTCTGCTTCCGAACGTCCCGGACCGCTTTCGAACGGCCTGGTCATGTCGGGCAGTGGCCAGCTTGTGCTATTGTCGGTGCTCATGTAGACTTCCTTTGTTGGTGCCGCTTCTGCGGCGTTCTTTTGAGGCGGGTTCATTCCCGCCTTTTTCTTTGCGCCTACCCTGAACCATCTTGCGCACGTCCCGCCGACCGCACCGGCGGATCACACATCCTCGCGGCTTGCCGCCACCAGGCGCAGACCGCGTGAAAATCCCTCCTCTGCCTCTTGATCCCATTCGGCCTGCTCGACAGCGGCCGCCGCCGGGCCGCCCGCGACCGCGATGCGCGTAACCTTCGGCCTCTGCGGCTTCGGCTTCTCCGGTTCGCCGGCCGCGTAGATCCGCGCCAGCTCGTCGGCCGTGTGTTCGGTGTGGAGCTTCTGCACCGCGCGATTTGCCCGGATGAACCGGTTGCGCCGCGCCGCGTGTTCGCGGGCTTCTTCGGCATTGTCGAACTCGGTGAGGCCGATCAGCTGGGCCGCGCAGATCAGGCGGTCGCTGGCGTCGTAGACCTGGACATCCCGAGACAGATCGTCGGGATCGAAACGCACCGTCACGAGCTTGCCGGCCCACGCCGCAAGCGCTTCATTCCAGTACCGACTGCCAAGAAGACCGATCTCGCCATTGCCTTTCGAGGCGCGGATCCGCTCGCCGGCCAAAAGCCAGAGCGATCGCTGTGCTCTCGTCGGCCAGCGCACCACCGTCGAGGGGTCAGCAAGGCTTTCGGAAAAGGCCACGTCGAAGCTGCGCCCGTGGAGGTGCGCGGCACGCCGGCCGGGCCGGCCATTGTGCTCGGCCATGCAGGCATCGACATGGTCGCGCAGGGTCTCCAGCTCGATCGCCTTCGAGCCGTAGTTCTCGGGTTTCGCGTCCGGTGTGTTTCCCGTGTAGCAACCGGAACAAAGCGGATGCTTGCAGATCGTGTCGGCGAGATCCCGGAAGGCGCGCTCGATCGGCTTCGACTGGCCCGAATAGGGCGTCGTCCAGTGCACCTCGACGCCGAGCGTTGTCAGCAGGCCCTGCGGCTCTTCCTCGCGCACCTTGAACCGGTACCGGTTGGCGATGCCGCCTGTAATCCACTTCGAGGCGAAGGCGCGGCCATTGTCGGAATAGAGCATGTCCGGGATGCCGTAGCGCTCGACCATGTCGCCGATGACAAGGCGGGTAGTTTCCTTGTTCTCGCTCTCCGAGAGCCGCCAGGCGAGGAACTTGCCGGAATAGAGATCCTGCAGCGCGATCATGTAGACGCGCACCGGCTGCTCCCGGCCCGGCCAGCGCACGAACAGGTCGAGCTTGTGGCCGTCGATATTGACGGCCTGCATGGCATGCAGGTGGCCGCGCGTCCGCTTCTGCGCGGGATAGAGCGTCTTCGCCTTGTCGCGGCCGTTGCGGGCGAGCACCTGCGTTGCTTTCGGCACATCGGCGTCGAGGTGCCGGCGCAGCGCGCGTTCGGAAGGGATCGGCTTCCAGCCATGCTGCGCGGCGCCCGCCTTCATGCGGCGATAGCAGGCCGAGAAGCTCGGGCGTTCTGGCCGAAGGTAATCCGACTTGAGCGCGGCATAGGCGCGTGGGTCGCATTCGGCGCGATCTGTCGCGCCCTTGTAGTCCGGTGCGAGCGCTGCGAGGCGGTCGGCCCGCTCGACATTCGAGATCTTCGCGAGCCAGCCCTGCAGGGTCGCTGCCGAAATATCGTTTCGCTTTGCTGCCAGCCGCACGGCCGCCGTCTTGCCGAGCCCGCCACGCCTGAGCGTCTCGAAATGTTCGACGATATCCAGCCGGGTCCGGGCCGTCTGTTTATGATCGCTCGAAAGGCCTTCGAAACGCTCCCAAAGGACGCTCCGGGCGCTCTCGACTGCATCGGTGTTTTCGTTGGCCGGCGCCATGTGCGTCACCATCAGCCGCGCCTGCATGGAGCCGGGGAGCAGCGAGACGTGGTATTCCCAGCCGCCCCCGCGCGACGCCGACTTGCGCGCCTGGTTGGCACGGTTGCGCCAGCCCTCGCGCTTGGCGAGTTGGTTTATGTTCCGCTCGGTGCCTGGAAGTTCGCCAGTCGAAAGCTCGGCGATCTCGCGCGGGGTCAGCCACTCCTTCATGCGATCAACGCTCCTCCCGCGTGATGTTCACCGGGACCGAGCGCAGCGTCTTCAGCCGGCTTCCGATGGCGCGTTGTTCCTGTTGAAGCCGTGCGATCTCGGCGAGACGCGCCTCGTCGCCGCGCAGGACGAGAAGCCCGTCATCGGAAACCGCGACATCCCAGAGCTCAGGAGCGTCGATCGCCCGGACCAGCGCCTTGAAACGGACCAGCGTGATGTCCTGGTCTTTGGCCGGCGACGTGTAGGCGTCGAGCATCGCCTTCGAGAGGTTCGGCGCGTTCAGTGACTGGGCCATCTCGGATGCGATCTCGTGACGATCGAGGTTCCGATCGCTGATGGCCGCCGACATGGCGGCCTTGATCCGCAGCCGGAACCGGTCGGCGTCCAGCACGGGAGCCGCCTCGCGGCTTTCGAAAACGGCTTTGGCGAACAGATCGCCCTGGCCGGCATGGGGAGGATTACGCAACACTTGAAGCCCCTTTGTCCTGTCTCTCCTGGATCTTGCGAACGGTCTGGGCGACGTAGCCGTTGAGCTGCTCGCGCAGATGTTCGCGGTCGGCCGGCGATTCTGCGCGCCGTGCCGAAATGCTGATGCGAAGAAGAAAGCCCGCCTCGGCCCGTGTGCAGGCGAAATGGTGATCGGCGCAGAACACTGCGTCCCGACCGCCCGTTTCGGATTCGCATGCGGGGAAGCGGCAAACGCTCATGACCGCTTCTCCGGGAGCGGGATTGGCCCCTTGCCGAGCGCCAGCCAGTTGAGCGAAACGTCCAGCCCGGTCGCGAGTTTCGCAAGCGTTCCGAGCGACGGCTCGGTGGTGTTGCGCCAGGCGAGATGGCCCTCGAGCGTCCGCTTCGGCAGTTCGCACATCGCGGCCATGTCCTCGATCGTCCAGCCATGGCTGGACTTGAGATCGCGCAGACGCTCGGCGAAATCCTGGGTGGCTTGCCAGCTCATGCCGCGCCTCCAGACAGGAGTTCCACAAGGTCGATCTGGTTTGGGTCCGGCATCAGTTTGCCCCCCCCTTGACCGACTCCGCGTCCAGCGCTGCGAGCGCCGCCTCGATCTCGGCGCGGTGATCGCGCACGAAGGCGATGCGGTCTTTCGGCTTGATCCGGCCCCATGTGTCGATCAGGCGGGATCGGAGCTGGTCGGCGGTGCTCTGTTTCGGCTTCGGATCGCCGAGAGCCTCCATCATCTTGTCGAAGTCGCCCTCGACCGTGTCGAAGACCTTGGCCGCATTGGCGAGCTTCTCGGCCGGAAGCTTGGCGAGCTTCAGGAGGGCGGACTGGTTATCGGCGGCGGGTGTGCCCTGCAGGCGACGGCGAATATCGCGAGGAAGCTTCGCGCTGATTTCCTGCGCCATGTAGATGGTGCGCTTCGAGCAGCCGAGACGCTCGGCGCAATGCACTGCGAACCCTCGTTCCGCCTCTTCCTGCAGGACGTCCACGGGGCAAAGTGCAAAGTTTGCACTTTGGTCTCCGCCGCGCTTGATCTTGCCGTGCTTCTGCTCCCAGACTTCGCGATAGGTCTGCACGAAGATCGCCCGATCGAGCGCCGAGAGATCGTTGCGGAAGAGGTTCTCCTCGATCTCCATCAGCACAGCGGTCAGCTTGTCCGCTTCGACAATGATCGCGTCGATTTCGGTCTCTTCGTTTTCCGAAATAGCCTTCAGCCGGTGAGCGCCCGCGACGAGCGTGAACTTGCCACCTTTTGCGTTTGGCGTCCGTCGTACGGTAATCGGGTTGAGAAGTCCGTGTTCGACGATGGAAGTCTGGATCGCATAGACATGGTCCATGTCGACCTCGCGCAAGCGCTCCGGCACATGGATGTCAGCGATGGCAACGGCCTCAATCTTGCTCATCGTCGCCTCCGTCCTTCAGCGCTGCATGGGCGCTCTCGGCCATCGCCTCATAGGCGTCCTGGAATTCGGGGTACTGCAGGCGCTCGTCGATCGTGCGCAGCGCCCGGTTCACCGCCTCGCGGGAACGCTCCAGTTCCTCCGACACGGCGCGCTTCGGCACGTCGAAATGCTGGACGAGCAGATGCAGTGCGATCTGGCGCGCCAGGGCGGCGTCGAACCAGTGATGCGGCGGCGAGGCGATGTCCGCCTCGGAGAGGTGCGGAAAGCGGCTCTTCACACCGCGCACGCTCGCCTCGAACAGCGGCACGACGGCTTCGCGGCCGCTCATGAGATAGGTCGCCGGCGTCTCGGGTTCGGAAACGGCAGTCGATTGCGCGAGCGCCTGGAATAAAAGCGGGAACGGCTCAGTCATCAGACCGCCCTTCGGAATAGCGATCCTGTTGCTCGATCTCTGCAATCAGCAGCGCAGCGGCGCGAACGAGATCGCGGCGGCGGTTCTTGGGCTTGAGCGCATCGCCCTGCCAGGGCCACAACGCTGCCCACAGAGGACCGCCGCGGCTTACGACATAGATGTTGGCCAGATGGTGTGGCAGCGCATACACGCAGGCAGCGCGGGCGAGATCGCCCGGATGGTTCATCACGTCGTCGCCCTCGGGCGTGAAGCCTTCGACATCGACCTGCCGGACGCGCTCGGCAAACACTTCCTCGACGACGCTGCGGGTGTGGTTCGTGATCATGCCCCGACTCCCGTGAACCGGAGAGCCGCCGCCACGACCGCGACGATAGAGATCCCGATGATCGCGTAGGCGGTCAGATGCGCCTCGCGCCGCGCCCGCCTCTGCCCGGCATCGATCGCGCGCAGGTTCCGTTCGGTTTCGTCCATGTCTGGAGCGGGCGGCACGGACGCCGTACCGCGCGCCAGACGCATCACGACGATTTTCTCGGCTTCGGCGATGAACCCGTCGAAAGCAGCGAATTCGCCCGCGATATCCTCCGGCGTTTTGAAGAAGAGGCACTGCGCGCGGCGCAGGTGACCAAGCACCGCCGTTTCGGCGCAGTCGGGAAACGGCTCGGCTGGCACTCTGCCGGCATCGCTTGAATGGAGGGCTCTCATGTCAGCGCCCCCGCCTCTTTTCGACGTTGCGCCATCGTCGGCGGGCGGGAATGATCCTGGGGTGATTTCCTTCGACCGGAAGCGTGATAGCGGTCACGCCACAGCAGCTCTGGTCTGGTTCCGAGAGCGGAGGCGATCGCCCGCTCCCCCTTTCGGTTCGGCGCGCGCAATGCGTCGCGCGCCGTCCCTGGGGGGAGTTTGAAATCGCGGTCTATGTCGCTGAGCTTGTAGCCAGCTTCATACAGGCGAGCCTTGATGCGGGCGGCCTGCTCGATGCGCTTGTCGACGGCGGGCTTCGCTCCGCTCTTGGCGCTCGGATTGATCGAGTCCATAGTGGCTCCTGGTCACGAACCGGGAGGCTTTGCAGAGCCTCCTTTTTTCAACGGGCGAAAGCCCACTGGTGTGGAGAAAAACACCATTCGGGTTTTTTGTAAACCCCGAATGTTGATATTATGGGCAGACCTCGAAAAGTTGGCTCCGGAATTGGGGGGCGAATCGCGACGTTGATGGGACGCGAGGAAAAACAGGCGGAGTTCGCCGAGCGCCTTGGATTTCCGGAAACCACAATCGGCAACTACTTGCGCGGAGATCGCGTACCTACCGCTGATTTTCTTTCACGCTTGAGAGAAAAAACAGGCGCGGACATAAACTGGCTTCTGACGGGCGAAAGCGATTCAACGCTGGGCTTTGCCGAGGGGGCTGCTTCCTACTCCACGGCGGAATCAGTCGCGATAGCGCGCTTCTCTGTCCAGGCTTCTGCAGGCGATGGCGCTGTAGTGTTGGCACAGGAAGCTGCCGACTATTTCCGGGTGGGGCGGGACTGGCTGGAGCGCTATATGCCGCGCGGCGCCAGGACAGGAATCATTGAGGCCAGGGGCGATTCCATGGAGCCGACCATCCGCGACGGCGACATCCTGCTTCTCAACTTTGATATCCACAACCAGGACATCGTCAGCGGTGGCGTCTTCGTCATCACCATCGACGGCAATCTGTTTGTGAAACGGCTGCAGATCATGCTCGACGGTACGATCATGATCCGGTCGGACAACGAGCGCTACGAACCCGAGCGCATCGACCGCGAATACGCCGACGAGAAGATGCAGGTCCATGCCCGCGTCGTTTGGGCGGGCGGGCCGTTAAGATAGCCTATGTTTTGGAGGGGCGAATGAAATATCTTTTCGCGATCGCAATGGCGCTTTCTTTGGCGGGGTGCGTTTCGCCGGAACCAATGGTTACAACTTTGGATCCAGCGAGTCTGGAGTACATTCGAGAAACAGGCACGGCATCAATCGAAGCTCAAGCGTTTGCTAGACAGCGAGGTGGCGGAGTCGTCACCGCCGCGGGCGAGGAAGTTCTTCTCATCCCCGCGACGCCTTATACTCGCGAACTTACAGCCAAGATGGTCGCAGGAACGGCGCCGCCCGATGCCGCCGCACCAATTCGCAGCTTCAAGAGAACAACTATTGCTGACGCTGATGGCCGGTTTACCTCCAGTAACTTGAAAGCAGGTTCGTACCTCATTCTAGCCCTTGTGCGATGGGAAGTCCCATCGCAGTACGGGGCAATTCCGCAGGGCGGCCCGATGAGGCGTGAAGTGACTGTCGCAGAAGGCGAGCATGCTTCAGTGATTATGGCGCGCTAAACGCTTCACTCATTTCGGATGCGCGGGCACTCATGGCATCCGACTTAAAGTCCGTAGTTTTCCGGCTCCGCGCCGATCCCATCTGTTTGATATCATTACATTTTGTTTTCGCTCGAATGCCGTATCAAGCAACTCGGACGCATCGTCCGACTTAATTTTGCTTTTCCGTCGCTGCGCAAAGCCGGCTCCGAAATCTTTCGAAGGCATGGCTTCAAAACAGATAATGTCAACAATTCAGATAGTTATGATGTACCGCGCGCCGGTCGCTCCGGCGTTTTCGAATACCTTTCGAAGCCGCCTCGCCGATCCCTCGAATGCCGCTCGAGATCGCCTGTATTTCCAGAACCCGCTGACAAACGAACCGCCCGACAAACTTCGCCTGCCTCCGCGCAACGCCTTGTAATCACGACGTTTCCCGCCAATTCCCGCCTGATCCCGGATATTCCCGGAAAAACCAGAACCCGGTGTCAAACTACACCCCGGATTGGACCGGATGTCACCTGCACCGGTCCATCGACGCCTCGCCGGTCTTCCCGGGAGGTCGTTATGCCGTTTTCTTCGAATCGATTTGTGCGATGCGGCGATTTGTGGAAACCTGACCCGATAACCAACGGAAAAGCTGGATAAATGTCGATCAAGGCCGCCCTCTACCATCTGACGCATTACCGCTATGATCGACCCGTGTCGCTCGGACCGCAGATCATTCGGCTCCGGCCGGCGCCGCATAGCCGCACGCGGGTGATCTCGCATTCGCTGAAGGTTTCGCCATCCGAGCATTTCGTGAATCACCAGCAGGATCCCTATGGCAACTGGCTGGCGCGGTTCGTCTTTCCGAAACCGGTGACGGAACTGAAGATCGAGGTCGATCTCGTCGCCGACATGACGGTCTACAACCCGTTCGATTTCTTCGTCGAGGAAAAGGCGGAGGAATACCCGTTCGAGTATGATGCCGATCTCGGCCCCGACCTCGTCATCTACAAGACGCCGGAGCCCGCCGGTCCGTTGCTGACCGAACTCCTCGCCACGATAGACCGGTCGCAACAGCGGACGGTCGACATGATCGTCAATCTCAATGCCCGCCTGTCGCAGGAAATCGACTACGTCATTCGCATGGAGCCGGGCGTTCAGACGCCGGAAGAGACGCTGCAGATCGGCAAGGGCTCGTGTCGCGACACGTCCTGGCTGTTGGTGCAGATTCTCCGCAATCTCGGACTCGCGGCGCGTTTCGTCTCCGGCTACCTGATCCAGTTGAAGCCGGATCTCGTGTCGCTCGACGGACCGCCCGGAACCGATCACGATTTCACGGATCTTCACGCCTGGGCCGAGGTCTATCTGCCCGGAGCGGGCTGGATCGGGCTCGACCCGACGTCCGGTTTGCTTACCGGTGAAAGCCACATACCGCTGGCGGCGACTCCACATTTCCGCAACGCGGCGCCGATTTCCGGTGCGGCGAGCTTCGCCAATGTCGATTTCGCCTTCGACATGAAGGTTCGGCGTACGGCAGAGCACCCGCGCATCACCAAGCCGTTCTCCGACGAGTCGTGGGCTGCGCTCGATGAACTCGGGCGCAAGGTCGATGCCTCGCTCGCCGCAGGCGATGTCCGGTTGACGATGGGCGGGGAACCGACCTTCGTTTCCATCGACGATTTCGAATCCGAAGAATGGAACATCGATGCGGTCGGTCCGCAGAAGCGCGCCCTTGCCGACAAGCTGATCCGCCGGCTTCGCGAGCGTTTCGCGCCGGGAGGCTTTCTTCATTACGGGCAGGGCAAGTGGTATCCGGGCGAGACCCTGCCGCGATGGACGTTCTCGCTCTACTGGCGTCGAGACGGAAAGCCGATCTGGCAGGATACCGCGCTGATCGCGCCCGAAGGCGAAGATTCCGGGGCCGACAAGGAGAAGGCGGAGAAGCTGCTCGCGACGATGGCGGAAGAACTCGGCGTCGAGGGTGAATACGTGGTTCCGGCCTATGAGGATCCGGCGGAATGGATTCTCAAGGAAGGCAACCTTCCGGAAAACGTGACGCCGCAGAATTCCAAGCTTGAGGACCCGGAGGAGCGACACCGCATGACGACGGTGTTCGAGCGTGGTCTGACGGAACCATCCGGTTTCGTGTTGCCGATCCAGCGCTGGCAGGCCAAGGCGACCGGTTCCGGCGTGCGCTGGCGTTCGGAAAAATGGAAAACGCGGCGCGGCAATGTCTATCTCGTCCCGGGCGACAGCCCGGTCGGCTATCGCCTCCCGCTTGGCTCGCTGCCCTATGTCCCGCCGTCTCAATACCCATACGTCAATATCGCCGACCCGACGGAGCCCCGCGGCCCGCTGCCCGACTTTCAGGCTTCTGACGCTATTGCCGCCGAACAGGGTGGCCATGCCCAGCCTGTTGCCTCGTTTACGGCCGGTGGCCGGGTTCAGGACGTTGTCGAGCAGGAACTCAGCGAATTGGGCGGCGCGGTGCGTACGGCGCTCTCGGTCGAACCGCGCGACGGAAGACTTTGTGTTTTCATGCCGCCCGTGGAGCGCATCGAAGACTATCTGGAACTGGTGGCCGCAGCGGAGGCGGCTGCCGCGAAGCTCGATCTGCAGGTGCATATCGAGGGCTATGCGCCGCCGACCGATCCGCGCATGAATGTTATTCGCGTCGCGCCTGATCCCGGCGTGATCGAGGTCAACATCCATCCCGCGTCAAGCTGGGAGGAATGTGTGGCGACGACGGAGGCGATCTACGAGGAGGCCCGCCAGACACGCCTCGGCGCAGACAAGTTCATGATCGATGGCAAGCACACCGGCACGGGCGGCGGCAACCACGTCGTCGTCGGCGGTGCGACGACGATGGACAGTCCGTTCCTGCGCCGGCCGGATCTCCTGCGCAGCCTGATCCTGCACTGGCAGCGCCATCCGAGCATGTCCTATCTGTTTTCCGGCCTGTTCATCGGACCGACCAGCCAGGCGCCGCGCATCGACGAGGCGCGCCACGACAGTCTTTACGAGCTCGAAATCGCGCTGGCGCAGATTCCGCATCCGGGCGAGGGCGAGCCGCCGCTTCCATGGCTCACGGACCGCCTGTTGCGAAACATGCTCACCGACGTGACCGGCAACACCCATCGCGCCGAAATCTGCATCGACAAGCTCTATTCGCCCGACGGTCCCACGGGCCGGCTCGGCCTGATCGAGTTCCGCGGCTTCGAGATGCCGCCCAATGCGCGCATGAGCCTTGCCCAGCAGGTTCTCATCCGTGCCCTGGTGGCGCGGTTCTGGCACAGCCCGGTCGGCGGCGACCTGACGCGCTGGGGAACGGTGCTGCACGACCGTTTCATGCTGCCGCATTTCGTCTGGCAGGACTTCCTCGATGTTCTGCGCGATCTGCGCGAGCACGGGTTCGACCTGCGGCCGGAATGGTTCGAGGCGCAGGCGGAATTCCGCTTCCCCTTCTGCGGTGCGGTCGATTACGAGGATGTCCACTTGGAAATCCGGCAGGCGCTCGAGCCCTGGCACGTGCTGGGCGAAACCGGTGCGATCGGCGGCACCGTGCGCTACACGGACAGTTCGACGGAACGCCTCCAGGTCAAGCTCGTCACGACCGACCCGGAACGCTATCTCGTCACCTGCAACAAGCGACGGATCCCGCTCCAGAAGACCGGCACGGGCGGCATGTCGGTCGGCGCGGTTCGCTTCAAGGCATGGCAGCCCTCCGCCGCACTTCACCCGGTGTTGCCGGTGGATGCGCCTTTGACCTTCGATATCTTCGACACCTGGACCGGTCGGGCGCTCGGCGGTTGCATCTACCATGTTATTCATCCCGGCGGGCGCAATTACGAGACCTTCCCGGTCAACGCGAATGAGGCGGAAGCCAGACGGCTTGCGCGCTTCGAGGCCAATGGCCATACTCCGGGCGCGTATGTGCCGCCGCCGGAAGCGCCGCATCGCGAGTTTCCGATGACGCTCGACCTGAGACGGTCGCCAGGTATTTGAAGACATGAACATTCGCGGCGATCGCGCGCCTGACAATTCCGTCGAGAGGCTGCTCGCCGGTTATCGGCGGATTGATGACGTGCCCGATGAGCTGGTCGCCGCGGATGGCCGGATTCGTCCGGTCTGGGGCGACCTGATCCGGTCTCTTTCGGAGATGACGCCCGAAGAACTCTCCGCCCGCATGGCGCGAGGCGATCAGCACCTCCGCGATTCCGGCGTGTTCTATCGCCACTACGGTCCGCAGGACACCTCCGAGCGCGACTGGCCGCTCAGCCACATGCCGCTCCTCATAGACGAGGACGAATGGACCGCCATCGGCGCCGGACTCGTCCAGCGCGCGGACCTGCTGGAACGAATCCTGGCGGACCTCTATGGCCCCAACGAGCTGGTCAGGGACGGCTATTTGCCCGCGCCGCTGATCGCCGACAATCGCGAGTGGCTGCGTCCGCTTGTCGGGGTGACACCGCGCTCCGGCCATTTCCTTCATTTCGTCGCGTTCGACATCGGGCGCGGACCGGGAGGTAACTGGTGGGTGCTGGGAGATCGAACCCAAGCTCCCTCGGGCGCCGGCTTTGCGCTGGAAAACCGGATCGCCACCTCACGCATCTATTCCGATATCTATGGCCGCACCAATGTCGAGCGGTTGGCCGGTTTCTTCCGCGATTTTCGGGATACGCTGCTGGGCCTGCGTGAAGACGATGAGAGCCGGGTCGGTATCCTGACTCCCGGCCTTCTGAACGATACCTATTTCGAGCACGCCTATATCGCGCGCTATCTCGGCTTCATGCTGTTGGAGGGCGAGGATCTGACGGTCCATAACGGCAAGCTGATGGTGCGCACCGTCGCGGGCCTGTCGCCGATTAGCGTTTTGTGGCGGCGTCTTGATGCGCAATGGGCCGACCCGCTCGAACTCAATGAAGCGTCAAGGCTGGGCACGCCGGGTCTTCTCGGTACGATCCGGAACGGCTCGATAACGATGATCAACGCGCTCGGCTCGGGTGTTCTCGAGACCCGTGCGTTCCTCGCTTTCGTACCGCGCATCTGCGAGGCACTGACGGGCGAACCGCTGAAGCTTCCCAATATCGCGACATGGTGGTGCGGACAGCAGGCCGAACGCGAGCATGTCAAGGCGAACGCCACACGCATGACGATCGGCGATGCCTATACGACAAGACTGCCGTTCGAGCTCGACGACATCTCGGCGGTCGGCGGGGTCTTCACCAGCGAGATGCGGGAGACGGTCGATGGCTGGATCGACCAGGAGGCCGGAAATCTCGTCGGCCAAGAGACCGTCACCCTGTCCACCGCTCCGGCTTTCGTCGATGGCGGTCTCGCGCCGAGGCCGATGAGCCTGCGCGTGTTTCTCGCCCGGACCGCGGAAGGCTGGCGGGTCATGCCGGGCGGTTTCGCGCGTATCGGCCGGTCGGGCGATACGCCACAATTGGCGATGCAGCGCGGCGGTTCGGTTGCCGATGTCTGGGTGGTCAGGAAATCGCCTGTCGACAAGGATACGATGCTGGCCCAGCCGGTCGCGCCTTTCGTGCGCAACCAGCCCGGCATCCTGCCGAGCAGGGCCGCCGACAATTTATTCTGGCTCGGCCGCTATGTGGAGCGCGCCGAGACGATGATCCGTCTGATGCGCGGCTATCATGTCCGCCTTGCGGAAACGGCCTATCCGGATACGCCCCTGTTGAAGGATCTGGCCGAATACATGATCTCGACCGGCGTCGACCCGGAAGACGGTCTGGAGGAAGGCATACAGACGGCAATCGCTTCGGCCACGACATCCGCCGGCCATGTGCGGGATCGGTTCTCGGTCGATGGCTGGCTTGCCCTTTCGGATATCGACCGGACGATCGACAGGATGGCCGTAACAGCAATGCCCGGCGACGACACGGCCCGGGCAATGGGTATCCTGCTGCGCAAACTGTCCGGCTTCTCCGGCCTCGTGCACGAAAACATGTACCGATTTACCGGATGGCGTTTCCTGAGTATCGGCCGTTCGCTCGAGCGTGCCATCGCGATGACCTACCTCCTTGCCCGATATGCCGACATAGAAGCGCCGGAAGGCGGTTTCGATCTCGCCATCGAGGTCGGCGACAGCGCCATGTCGCACCGCCGGCGCTACGCGGTCGCGACCAACCGCGAGACGGTGATCGACCTTCTGGCGCTCGATCCGCTCAACCCGCGATCCATCGTGCATCAGCTGGACAAGATGCGGGAACATTTCGGCTATCTTCCCGGCGCGGAGCAGCACCGGCCGTCCAACGAGCTTCAGCGGGTTCTGCTCAAGACCCATGCGGCGCTGGCAACCCATGCGGCCGATACGCTCGACACCGAGGCTCTCCTGGAAGTCGGTGCCGATCTGGGCGCCATTTCCGGAGAACTCAGCCGCACCTATTTCCGCTAGGCCGAGCCGATGCGCTACGACATCTCGCTGAAAATCGAATACACCTATCCCGATCTCGCCGATGCGGGCCGTCACCTGGTACGGCTCATGCCTGCGGATCTGCCCGGCGAACAGCGTGCGATCGCCGGCACGATGACGGTCAAGCCCCGTCCGCAGGAATGGGTCGACCGTATCGACTTTTTCGGCAACCGTTTCACCGAGCTCGCCTTCGACAGCCCACATGAGGTGCTCTCCTTCGAAGCGCAGGCGCGGGTCGATCGCATCGCGCGTGGCCCGCAATTCGACATGTCACCGACGCTTTCCGGACTGGCGGAGGATCTTGCCGCCTACAGAGGTGTCGATGCGGCGTCTCCGCATCACTTCACGGGATCTTCCACCCGGGTTCCGATCGACAGCCGGACGACGGACTATGCGCGAAGTGTAATCGTCAGCAATGCAAGCACGCTGGAGACGGTGAGCGCGATCAATCTCGCGCTGCACCGCGACATGAAATTCGATCCTGAGGCGACGACCGTGGAAACACCGATGCTGGAAGCCTTCGAGCGCCGGCACGGTGTCTGTCAGGATTTCACCCACATCATGATTTCCTGCCTGCGCGGCATCGGCATACCGGCCGGCTATGTCAGCGGTTTCCTGCGAACGATCCCGCCCGAGGGGAAACCCAGGCTGGAGGGCGCCGACGCGATGCATGCGTGGGTTCGGGCGTGGTGCGGGGAAGAAATGGGGTGGATCGAGTTCGATCCGACCAATGCAGCCCTGGCCGGAGAGGACCATATCGTCATCGCGCGCGCCCGCGACTACTTCGATGTTGCGCCCATCAGGGGTGTGACGCGATCCGCCGGGGCGCATACGAGTTCCCAGGCGGTCGATGTCGTTCCTGTCGGATAGCGCGACACCTCAGCCTTCCTGTGCGTAGAGCCTGATCTCGTCCAGGAACGCATCCGCGAAACGTTCGAGCTTGGCTTCGCCGACACCATGCAGGCGCGCAAAGTCTCGGCGGTCGGTAGGCTGGGATTTCGCCATTTCGATCAGTGTCTTGTCGGGAAAGATGACGTAGGCGGGGACCGAGCGTTCGCGCGCGAGATCGGTGCGGCGGGCTTTCAGGCGCTGCAGGAGAGGCTGCGGGACGTCGGCATCCATCTCCGCGGCGACACTGGCCCTCGACTTGCTCTTTGCGCTGCGGATCATGTCCGGCCTGTAGCGGAATTCGGCTTCGCCGTTCAGCAGCGCATGCCCCTTCGGCGCGATCGAAAGACCGCCATAGCCCGCGACATCGAGGGTCAGGAACCCGCCGCCGACGAGTTGCCGGATCAGGGATTGCCAGACCGGTCGGGGATGGTTGCGTCCCGCCGCAAATACCGAAAGCTCAGTATGGCCCTGCGCCTGCGCCTTCTCATTGGCCTTGCCCAGAAGGAGGTCGACCAGGTGGGTCGCGCCGAAGCGTTCGCCGGTCATTTGCGCGGCAAACAGGATCTTGCGCGCGTCATCCGCGCCATCGACGGTCTCGACCGGGTTGAGGCAGACATCGCAATTGCCGCAGGGCTCCGATTCCTCGCCGAAATAGGAAAGAAGGCTCTGGCGGCGACAGGTCGGCGCCTCGCAATAGGCCACCAGCGCATCGAGGCGCTTGTGCTCGCGCCGAAGCCTTTCGTCGCTCCCGTTCTCGTCGTCGATGAAGCGTCGGCGCATGGTGATGTCCTGCAGTCCGAACACCATATGCGCATCCGCCGGATCGCCGTCACGGCCCGCACGCCCGATCTCCTGGTAATAGGCGTCGAGCGAGCCGGGCAGATCGGCATGGAACACGAAGCGCACATCCGGCTTGTCGATACCCATCCCGAAGGCGATGGTCGCACACACGATCACGCCGCTTTCCGTCATGAAAAGGTTTTGCGTCTCCGCGCGTTGTTCCGAGGAAAGGCCGGCATGGTAGGGCACCGCGCGGTAGCCGTTTTCGCAAAGGAATGTAGCCAGTTCCTCGCTGCTCTTTCGCGACAAGGCGTAGACGATACCGCTCTGCTGGCTGCGGCCGTCAAGAAAAGCGAGCAACTGCTTCTTCATGTTGGCTTTTGGCTCGACGGTGAGGCTGATATTGGGCCGGTCGAAACCGGCGACAAACTGCGCCGCGTTTCCGGCAAAGAGCTTGTCGGCGATGTCGCGGCGAGTTGCCTCGTCGGCAGTCGCGGTCACGGCCCCGATCGGAACACCCGGAAAGGCGGTGCGCAGGTTTTGCAGCATGTCATATTCCGGCCGGAACGATGCACCCCATTGCGAAATGCAATGCGCTTCGTCGATGGCGAAAAGCGTGACCCCGATCTTTTGCAGCGCGGCGATCATGCGGTCCGTCATCAGCCGCTCCGGCGCCATGTACAGGATACGGACCTGGCCTGACGCGACGCGGCGCCAGATCGCGACGTTGTCGTCGCGGCTTGCTGCGGAATTGATCGACTCCGCCGCGACCCCGGCAAGTTTCAGCGCCGCGACCTGATCCTGCATCAGTGCGACGAGCGGGGAGACGACGACGGTCAGTCCACCCTTGACCAGCGCCGGCACCTGATAGGTGAGGGACTTGCCTGCACCGGTCGGCATGACCGCGAGCACGTTGCGGTCCTCGAGCAGACAGTCGACGATTTCCTCCTGTCCAGGCCGGAAGCTATCGAAACCGAAGACGTCTTTGAGAACGGCGTGTTTGCTGGGCATGAAAACTCGGTCGCCGCCGGGGCGCTTGAGGGGAATCGCGGATGAATGCTTCCAGCATTAGGCAGCGCTGCGATACCGCGCAATCGCATGCAGACAATCGGACGTGGAAAGGTACTGCCTTAGCGTCGCTCAGAGGTAGGTGCGCTCCTCGATCGGGATCGTCTCGATACGTTCCAGCAACTCCTCCAGCAGGGATTGCTCGGCGCGATTGAGATTTGCGCGCGGGTTCCACACCACATGCACGTCGATTTCCGGCATCTTGTCGTAGGGTGGCAGATGCCACAACTGCCCGGCGGCGACGTCGCGCTGGGCGACGTGAACGGGGAGGGGCCCGATGCCGAGGCCCGCAATGATCATGCGGCGGACCTCTTCGAGGTGGCTCGACGTGCCGACAATGCGGTCGCCGAGATCGGCTTCGGCTCGCATCAGGGTGACGGGTTTCAGCACATCGTGCAGCCGATCTGTCTCGAAGGATACCGACGCATGCCCCGAGAGATCGGCCTGTGACAGGCCCTTGCGCCCGAAAAGCGGATGCGGCGGCCCGCAGAACAGTCCGAAAAACTCGCGATAAAGGCGGCGATATTCGAGCTTCGGATTGCGCTCGCGGACGAGGCAGATGGCGAAAGTGGCGCTGCGTGCGGTCACCGCGGCGATCGCCTCGCGGCTGGTGTCGACATCGATTGAAAGCGTCGCCTTGGGATGCTTGGCGTGGAAATGCGCCAGCGCCTCGTCGAAGACCGGGCAGATGACGTGGCTCGCGACCGCGATCTTCACATGGCCCTGCACCTCGTCGGTGACGTCGCGCATCAGCGTCGACAGGCGGAAGATCGCGCCCTGGATGTCGATGGCTTCACGATAAAGCAACTCGCCCGCACGAGTGAGCTTGAACCGGCCGGGCGACCGTTCGATCAGTTTCTTTCCGATATTGGTTTCGAGACGCTTGAGCGCGGTGGAAACCGAGGGTTGGGCGAGCCGCAGCTTTCCTGCGGCCTCCGTGACGGAGCGCGATTCCGCCAGAACGACGAAGGTTCGCAGGAGGTTCCAGTCGAGATCGCGGACGAGGCGTTCCGCGGGGCGGGAAGGAGCGATGGCGTCCATCATAGATCAAACCTATAATGATAATTGCGATTATCTATTTGATTGATGGTCTCCCGCGCTTCAATGTCAAGGCTTCCGCGAAAGCCGAGGACCCTGAATGTCGGTCGAAAGCCGCGAGGCGCGTCAACCCTGGATATTGCTGTCGCCCGCTCTGACGGCGATCATTCTGCTGCTCTTCGTTCCGCTCGGCTTCATCGTCGTGTATTCGTTCTGGCTTCGCACCGCGACCGGGGCCGACCAGGCCGGCTTCTTTCTCGATAACTGGCAGGAAGCCCTCACGGACTCGTTCTATCGCGATATCCTCCTCAACACGCTCAAGATCGCGGGGATCACCACGATCGTCTGCGCGCTGATGGGGTATCCGGCCGCCTATTTCATCGCGCGGTCTCGCGGCAACAAGGCGATCCTGCTGCTGCTCCTGATGTTGCCCTTCTGGATCAGCTACATCATCCGGACGATGAGCTGGATCAACATTCTCGGCGTCTCGGGCGCGCTGAACTCGGTCCTGATCGGGCTCGGTATCATCAACGAGCCGATCCAGATGCTCTACAACGAGACGACGGTCATTCTCGGCCTCGTCCATTTCCTCCTGCCCTTCATGATTCTCAATGTCTTCGTCAGCCTCGACGGGATCGACCAGACGCTGGAGGATGCGGCCAATTCTCTGGGTGCCACCCGGTGGCAGGCCTTCACCGAGGTGACATTGCCGCTGTCGCTGCCCGGCCTCGCGGCCGGCGGCCTTCTTTGCTTCGTGCTCGGAGCCGGCACCTATATCACGCCGCTCGTACTCGGCGGACCGACGGACGCGATGTTCGCGAACCTGGTTTTCGAGGCGATCATCACGCAGCTCAACTGGCCGCTCGGCTCGGCGCTGTCGCTCATGCTGCTGGCCGTCCTCGGCGCGCTGGTGCTCATCTACAACCGCTATCTCGGCATGGCGCAATTGATGAAGGGGCTCGGCTAATGGGTTGGCAACTCATCCGTTTCTGGACGCTGCTCGTCTACCTCTTCATGTTCCTGCCGGTCGCCGTCGTGGTCCTGCTGAGCTTCAACGCGAGCCAGTTCGGTTCCTTCCCGATGACCGGCTTTTCAATACGCTGGTTCGTCGAGCTTGCGCAGAACGAGGCGATCCTGCGGGCATTTCGGACCTCGATGATCCTCGGTGCGCTCACGGCTCTGATCTCGACCACGCTCGGCGTGCTGGCGAGCCTCGCTCTCGTCCGCTACCGGGTGCCGGGCTCCAACCTGATCTCGACCTTGCTGATCGCGCCGATCCTCGTCCCGGAGGTCGTCCTGGCCGTGGCGCTGCTGCTCTTTCTCAATTTCATGTCGATCAACAAGAGCTTCGCACTGCTGCTTTTCGGCCACGTGATCTTCACCTTGCCCTTCGTCGTCCTCGTCGTTCAGGCGCGGTTGGTCTCCATCCGGCGCGACATCGAGGAAGCGGCGATGAGTCTCGGTGCGAGCCCGGTCCAGACCTTTTTCGAGGTGACGCTGCCCCTGATGCTGCCGGCTGTGCTGGCGGGCGGGCTTTTCGCCTTCACCATCAGTTTCGACGACATCACCGGCACCCTTTTCTGGAAGCCGGGCGGCGTTGAAACCGTTCCCACCCAGATCTTCGCCATGCTGCGCAATTCGATCTCGCCGGAGATCAACGCGCTCGGCACGGTGATGATCGTGCTTACTGTCGGGCTGCCGCTTCTGGGAGCCGCGATTGCCCGACAACTCGCCCGAAAAAGCGGCGGATAACCGCTCCCGCCAAACAGGTTCTTGAAGGAGATCACGATGGACAACACCAAGCGATACGGAAGGCTGCTCGAGCGCTACAGGAATGGCGACATGGAGCGGCGCAAGTTCCTGGGCCTGATCGGCGCGGCCGGTCTCGCATACGGGGTGCAGACGCCCTTCGCGAAATTCGCCCACGCCCAGGACGTCAAGGAAGTGCGCTTCGACGGCTGGGGCGGCGTCGTTTCCGAAGCGTTCCGCGAATATGCCTTCGACCCGTTCACGGAGAAGACCGGTGTCACCGTGGTCGACGGAACGTTCGGTGGCGGCGATGAGTATCTCTCCCGCGTCAAGGCGAGCCAGCCCGGCGAATACAACATCGCCCACCTCTCGGGCGTGTTCGACTATGCGCGGTATCACGGTCTGGGTCTGACGTCGGAGCTCAACGAAGACAACATCCCGAACCTGCAATACGTCATTCCGAAACTGAACGACGTGTTCCGCAAGATCACCGACGGAAAGCTGTCTTGCGTGCCCTACGACTACGGCACGACGGGCCTCGCCTACAATCGCAAGCACATCTCGGACGAGGAGATGAAGGAAAAGGGCGCGAAGATCCTGATCGACGATGCCTACAAGGGAAAGATCGGCGGCTGGGCCGACTGGCGCACCCGCATGTGGTACGCGGCGCTGCAGACCGGGCAGGATCCGAATGGCGCGACCGATGTCGATGCGATGTGGGATGCCGTCCGGGCGCACCGCGATCTGGCCCTGAAATACTGGACCTCGGGCGCCGAATTGATGAGCCTTCTCGCCGAGGAGGAAATCTACGTCACCGAGGGCTGGTCCGGACGTATCTACGCGCTGCAGGAGCAGGGCCACGACATCGGCTACATGGATCCGCCCAACGGCTTCGGCTGGCAGGAGTGCCTGTTCGTCATCAAGGGCTCGCCGATGGAAGCCTGCGAGGAACTGCTGAACTTCATGCTGGCGCCGGAGACGTCCATCGCCGTCGCCGAAGGCCAGAACTACCCGCCCGCACTTGACCCGACCAAGGTCGATCTCGGCGACAAGATCCCGACGCTGCCCGCCTTCGATCCGACCGGCACCCTGTCCGGGCTGACCTTTGCCGATCCCGAATACTGGAACGGCCACGAGGCCGATTGGTCGAAAATGTTCGGCCGGGTCCAGAAGGGATACTGATCCCTCGTTAAACGCACTCCCCGCCGCCTCGCGCGGCGGGGAGCCTCAAGCCGCGACCGGAGAAGAGCCTGTGAGTTCTGTTATCCTGACTGACATCGAGAAACACTTCGGCGACTTCACGGCCGTCTACAAGACGTCGCTCGAAATCCCCGACGGGAGCTTCGTCACGCTGCTCGGCCCGTCCGGCTGCGGCAAGACGACCACGCTGCGGATGGTCGCGGGGCTGCTCGACCCGTCCAAAGGCGAAATCCGCATCAAGGATCGTCGGGTGAACGACGTGCCGATCCACAAGCGAAATCTCGGGCTCGTGTTCCAGAATTACGCACTGTTCCCGCACAAGACGATCGCCGAGAATGTCGCCTTCGGTTTGAAGTATCGCGGCGTGGCAAAAGAGGATGCGAGAAAACGCGTCCAGGATGCGCTCGAACTCGTGCAATTGCCGTCCGTCGGCGACCGCTATCCAAAACAGTTGTCCGGCGGCCAGCAACAGCGTATCGCGCTTGCCCGTGCCATCGTGATCGAGCCGGATGTCCTGCTTCTGGACGAACCGCTTTCGGCGCTCGATGCCAATCTGCGTGAGGACATGCGCGTGGAACTGAAACGAATCCAGGAAAGGATCGGGGTGACGACCATCTTCGTGACGCACGACCAATCCGAAGCCTTGGCGATGTCCGACCGGATCGTCGTCATGTCGGCCGGTCGTGTCGAGCAGGTCGGACCGCCAGAAGAAGTCTACAACACGCCTGCAAGCGAGTTCGTCGCCAATTTCCTCGGCGCATCCAACATCATGGACGCAACGGTGCTTGGCCGTGAGGGCGACGACCTGATGCTCGATGTCGACGTGTTCGGCCGTGTCGCCGTGCCCGGCAGGAAGGCGGCCGATGTCGCATCCGAAGGTCCGGCGAAGATGGTGCTGCGCGCGGAAAAACTGCTCTTGACCAACCGTGATGAGCCTGCCGACGGAACCGTGGCGGTCGATGGGACGGTCGAAGCCGTCGACTACCAGGGGCAGGCGGTGCGCTATTTCGTGCGTGCCGGCGACCGTCAGCTTCAGGCCATCAACATGATTGACGAGCACCCCTTCGACGAAGGCGCGCCCGTGTCCCTGCGGCTGCGCCCCCGCGACTGCGCCGCGCTGCCGGCCACCTGATTTTCATTTCGGACGACTCGCATGGCGAACCAGCAAAAGAGCCATCTCTTCTATCAGACGCGCCGGCGCAAACCGGTGCTCGACCAGGCACGCGGCATCTATATGTGGGATGTCGACGGCAAGCGCTATCTCGACGGATCATCCGGCGCGATGGTCTGCAATATCGGTCATTCCAACGAGAATGTTCTCGCCGCCATGCGCCTGCAGATGGAGAAATCCACCTTCGGCTACCGGCTGCATTTCGAGACCGAGGCGTCCGAAAAGCTGGCCGCGAAGACAGCGACGCTGACGCCTGAGGGATTGGACCGGATATTTTTCGTTTCCGGCGGCTCTGAAGCCGTCGAAAGCGCGACCAAACTGGCGCGCCAATATGCGTTGGCCACCGGGCAGGGGACACGCTGGAAAGTGATATCTCGCTATCCTTCCTATCATGGCTCCACGCTCGGCGCCCTGGCGATTACGGGCTATCAGCCTCTGACCGACCCCTTCGAGCCGATGATGCGCTCGATGCCGAAAGTGCCCGCGCCGCGCGCCTATCTCGACGGCCTCGATCCGGAGGATGAGGCGACAGGCATCCATTACGCCGACATGCTCGAGCAGAAAATTCTCGACGAGGGTCCCGAAACCGTTCTCGCCTTCTTCGTCGAGCCGGTTGGCGGGGCGTCCACCGGCGCACTGGTGCCGCCGAAAGGCTACATGGAACGCGTGCAGCAGATTTGCCGCGAATACGGCGTGCTGCTGATCCTCGACGAAGTGATGACGGGGGCAGGACGGACCGGAAAATTCCTCGCCGGCGAACACTGGAACATGGAGCCGGACATCGTCGTCATGTCGAAAGGCTTCGCCGCCGGATACGTGCCACTTGGCGCAATGGCCGCGCATGACCGGCTGGTCGAGCCGGTGCTCGACACCGGCGGGTTCCAGCATGGTTACACCTATGCCGGCAATCCGCTGGCCTGCGCCGCCGGTCTGGCGGTTCTGGACGAGATCGAGCGGCAGGGCCTGGTCGCCAATGCCGAAACCATGGGTGATGTCCTGAAATCCCGGCTCCAGGATCTGATGCAACGCTATGCGATCATTGGCGATGTTCGCGGCAAGGGCTTGCTTCTGGCGTTCGAATTCGTCGGTGATCGGCGCACCATGGCGCCGCTTCCCGCGTCCCTGAATGCTTATGCCCGCTTCGTCGATATCGCCTATGAGAATGGCCTGATCGTCTATTCCCGGCGCACGCGCGGCGGCGTGGACGGCGATCACATCCTCGTCTGTCCGCCGATGATCGTGAACGAGAGCCAGATCGAGGAGATCATGGACATGCTCGACCGCTCCTTGAGGCAGTTCACGGCTGAAGTGGGCGCGGCCATGCCGCTGAGCGCCTGACGGTTACCATGTCGAAAATCATCATCACCTGTGCCGTCACCGGCTCGATCCACACCCCGTCCATGTCGCCGCATTTGCCGGTCAGCGCCAACGAGATCGCCGAACAGTCGATCGCGGCGGCGGAAGCGGGCGCGGCGATCCTGCATCTGCATGCGCGCGACCCCGAAAACGGGAAGCCGTCCGCCGCCCCCGAGCACTTCATGGCCTTCCTGCCTCGCATCAAGCAGGCCAGCGACGCGGTGATGAACATATCCACCGGCGGTAGCGCAACCATGACGTTGGATGAGCGCCTGGAGGCGCCAAAGCGCGCCGAACCCGAAATGTGTTCGCTCAACATGGGCTCGATGAACTTCGCGCTCTATCCTGCTGCCGAGAAGATTTCCGACTGGAAGTACGACTGGGAAAAACCCTTCCTCGAGAAATCCGACGACCTCGTTTTCAAGAACACCCCGCGCGACATCGCGCGCATCCTGACCGAACTCGGCGTCGAGCGCGGCGCGCGCTTCGAATTCGAGTGCTACGATGTCGGGCACCTGTACATGCTCCGCCATTTCGCGGATCGTGGCCTCATCAAGCCGCCATACTTCATCCAGTTTGTTTTCGGTGTCCTTGGCGGCATTGGTCCCGACCCGGAGAACCTGAGCCACATGAAGCTGATCGCCGACAAGCTGTTCGGTTCGGACTATGCCTTTTCGGTGCTCGCGGCCGGCCGTCACCAGATTCCGCTGACCACCATGGCGGCCGCGATGGGCGGGCATGTGCGCGTCGGACTGGAGGACAGCCTCATGATCGCGCGCGGAAAGCTCGCGACCTCGAACGCCGAACAGGTCGCCAAGATCCGTCGCATCGTGGAGGAACTGGGCCGCGAAGTGGCGACCCCGGCGGACGCGCGCGCGATGCTGGGGCTCAAGGGCGCCGACCGGACGGCGATCTGACATGGACGCCATCACGATAAGGCGGGCGGTCGCCGAAGACATGGAACAGTTGAACGAGGCACTCACGCATCTCTCCGGCGAAATCGGAGACGAACACGGCGGGACGGCCGGGCTGCTTCGGAAGGCCGGGTTCGGGGATAACCCGGCCTTCCGGGCATTGCTTGCCGAAATGGGCGGCCTGGTTGTCGGCGCAGCGCTCTATTCACCCGTCTTTTCCACCGTCATGGCGTCCGCTGGTGTTTATGTTTCCGATTTGTGGGTCGCGGATACCGCGCGCGGGCAGGGGCTCGGCAAGCGCCTCCTGAGCGCCGTTGCCGAGGATGCCGGAACCGTCTGGGATGCGGGTTATCTCAAGCTCGCCGTCTATGACGACAATGACGGCGCGCGGGCGTTCTACGACCGGCTCGGTTTTGCGCCCATGGCGGACGAGACCATCATGCTGCTCGACCGGTCCGGGTTCGAGTCGCTGAAAGGACAATGATGAAAGCGATACTCGACGAACGCCAGCGCCGCCACGATCCGAAGCACTTTATGGCCAATGGCACATTGCTGCCCAATCCCGAACAGCCGAAGCGCATCGATATCCTGAAGGCGGCGGCGGAACAGGCGGGCTGCTCTTTCGAAGCGCCGACCGATGAGGGCATGGGACCGATTGCGGCCTTGCACACGGCCGAATACGTCGTCTTTCTGCAGAACATCTACCGGCGCTGGCAATATATCGAAGGGGCCGGCGCGGAAGTTGTCCCGAACATCCACCCGGCCAACAGGACCGATTCCTATCCCAAATCGGCGATCGGCCAGGCCGGATACCACCAGGTCGACACATCCTGCCCGATTGCGGAAAACACCTTCGAGTCGGCCTACTGGTCGGCGCAGACCGCGATACGCGGCGCTGATCATATCGCCTGGGGTGAGCGTTCGGCTTATGCGCTGAGCCGTCCGCCCGGTCACCACGCCTATGCCGATCTCGCGGGAGGGTTCTGCTTCTTCAACAATGCCGGCATCGCCGCCGAAAGGCTGCGAAAGGCCGGAAAGCGGCCGGCGATCCTCGATATCGACGTACATCACGGCAACGGCACGCAAGGTATATTCTATCGCAGGGCCGATGTTCTCACGCTGTCGATCCATGCCGATCCGGCACGCTTCTATCCGTTCTTCTGGGGCCACGCGCATGAGCGCGGCGAGGGCGACGGAATCGGGTGCAACCTGAACCTTCCGCTCGACCGTGGCACCGGCGACGACGCCTTTTTGAAAACACTCGATATCGCCTTTGAACGAATTGCGGCATTCGGAACGGACGCCCTCGTCATCGCCCTGGGTCTCGATGCGCATATCGATGACCCGTTCAAGGGACTGGCAGTCACGACCCCGGGCTTCGCGCGTATCGGCGCGGCGATCGCCGGGCTTGGCCTTCCGACGCTTTTCGTGCAGGAGGGCGGTTATGTTTCCGACACACTCGGCGACAATCTCACCCATGTCCTGCAGGGTTTCTCGGAAGCCTGATCGGACAAACCACCACGACGAGGACACTATGAGCGACATTACCCGTATCGATTCCGGCACGCGCATGAGCCAGGCCGTTATCCACAATGGCACGGTCTATCTGGCGGGCCAGGTCGGCAACCCGGGCGACAGCGTCACCGATCAGACAAAGAGCATTCTTTCGAAAATCGAAGCCCTGCTTTCGCAGGCAGGATCCGACAAGACGAAAATCCTGCAGGCAGTCATCTGGCTCGCCGACATGTCGGATTTCGCGGAAATGAATGCCGTGTGGGATGCCTGGGTCGACCCGGGGCATGCCCCGGCGCGCGCCTGTGGCGAAGCCAAGCTGGCGACGCCCGAATACACTGTCGAGATTATCGTCGTCGCCGCGCAGTAGGCGGTTTTCCGGGGGCTAGCGCGCCAGCCAGCCCCCATCGACCGGCAGTAAAATACCGTGGACATAGCGTGCCGCGTCCGAGGCCAGAAAGACCACGGCGCCTGCGATGTCTTCGGGCTCGGCCCAATGGCCTGCGGGGATTCGATCGAGAATCGCCTGGTAGCGGACGGGATCGTTGCGCAACGCCTCGGTGTTGTTGGTGACGACATAGCCGGGTGCGACCGCGTTGACATTGATGCCGAGCGAAGCCCATTCGCAGGCGAGCAGCCGTGTCATTCCAGCCAGGCCGCTCTTCGCTGCCGTGTAGGAGGCGATGCGGATGCCGCCCTGGAACGACATGAGCGAGGCGATGTTGACGATCCTTCCGCCGCCGCGTTCCTTCATGTGCCGCGCGGCCGCCTGCGACAGGAAGAAGGCGGATTTCAGGTTCGTGTCCATCACCGCGTCCCAGTCGTCCTCGGTGAAGTCGAGCGCGGCGTTGCGGCGGATGATGCCGGCATTGTTGACGAGAATGTCGATGCCGCCGGACCATGCGATGGCCTCTTCGATGACCGGTGCGAGGTTCGCCGTCACCGAAAGATCCGCCCGGATCGCGTGAAAGCGCTCGGGGGCGTCGATCTTCTCCATCGTCTCGTCCATGGCTGAGCGCCCGACCGCGACGATCTTCGCACCGGCCCCGGCAAGTGCGACCGCGATCGCCTGACCGATCCCGGTATTCGCGCCGGTCACGACGGCCGTCCGGCCCTCTAGGCTGAATTGGTCGATCATCGCAGCGTCTCCATCGCAACCATGTCCATGTCCGTGAACTCCTGGTTGTCGCCCGCCATCGACCAGATGAACCCGTAATTCGATGTTCCGGCCCCGCAATGGACGGACCAGCCGGGCGAGATGATTGCCTGTTCGTTGGCGACGACGAGGTGACGCGTTTCTTCGGGCTCGCCCATGAAATGAAAGACGCGGGAATCAGGGGCCATGTCGAAATAGAGATAGGCCTCGGACCGCCGGTCATGCGTGTGGCACGGCATTGTGTTCCAGACACTGCCTTCGGCAATCATCGTCATGCCCATCAGCAGCTGGCATGAAGCGCAGATATCGGGGTGGATATATTGCCGCAACGTGCGCCGGTTCGCGTCGCTGTCGCTGCCGATGTCGAGGCGGTTGGCGTCGGATTGCGCAATGAGATGGATCTCATGGCTGTGATGTGCCGGTGTCGATACGAAGTAGAACCGGGCCGGATCGTCGGCGTTCGCGCTGGAGAAAGAGATCGCTTCGACGCCCTTCGGCACATAAAGGCAATCCCCGACGGGAAGGGCATATTCCCTCCCGTCGAGGATCACGGCGCCCCCGCCGCCAATGCTGAAAATGCCCATTTCGCGCCGCGCGAGAAATGTCGGCGTGACGAGTTCCGCCGGGGCGTCGAGCGTCAACGCATCCGCGCCGGGAACGGCGCCGCCCAGTATCGTGCGGTCGACATGCGAATAGGTCATGCGGATCGCGCCTGGCGAAAACAGGTCGGTGACAAGGAAATTTTCGCGCAGCGCGGTCGTGTCGAACGAACGCGCCTCCGCGGGACTGACGGCTTGTCGGATCGAAATGGTCATGGGTTCACACAGCCCTCCCTTGCCGCGTGTGGTCCGCCGGTCAATTTGCGAGCAATTCGCTGTCGAGGGCGGGGTCGAAAAGGAAATAATTCGGCCACAGGTCGCGGAAGACCGCGATGTCGAGCTGCAGCTTGTTGAGATGATAGGCCATGCAGTTCACGGCCTCGTCCGGCTCGCGCCGTTTCATGGCATCCAGAATGGCCTCGTGTTCGCCGACCACCTTGAGCATGCGGCCCGGCTGCGGCAGCGTCAGGCGACGATAGCGCTCGATCTGGATGCGGATTTGCTGGATCAGGTCCCATATGCCGGCGAGCCGGCCGGCGGCGGCGATGGCGGCGTGGAAGTCGTCGTCGGCCTTGTGGAACGCTTCTTCCTCGCCGGCCTCGGCCCGCTCGCGCTGGCGCTGGATGATCGCGCCCAGCTCCATGAACTGGCTTTCGCTTGCCTTGAGCGTCGCCTCGCGAACCGTAACCGCTTCCAGCGCGTGCCGCGCCACGATCGCTTCACGCACCATCGACAGCGGAATGCGGGCGACGAAGGTCCCCGATTTCGGAATGACGTCGATCAGCCGGTCCTCTGCAAGCCGCAGCACCGCTTCGCGCACGGGCGTGCGGCTGATACCGTAGCGCTGCGTGATCTCTTTCTCGTGGATCGCGGTGCCGGGAACGAGCTTCATTGAAATGATGTCGCGCCGCAGGTCCTGATAGACGATGTCGGAATTCTTCGCCGGGATGGCCGAAACGTGATGGCCGTTCGCGTTCGGTGGCGCATTGGGCGAGCGCGGCTTGCGCTGCCGCGCCGTTTCCTCGCCGGTCATGGTCTGAGTTCCGTCCTTCATGCCGTCCCGTCTGCGAATCGCACCCTTTTTCCGTTCCATTGTTAGTCCCGCCCGACGCCTTTCCCAACGGACTTGGCATTCACCGGGGACGCAGCCACTTGCGGCTCATCTTTTTCTAGTATATTAGATATATCTTGTATACCAGAAAATTCGAACATGTCGATGGAGGAAGGGCATTTTCGCCCGATCGACACGCAAGGGAGGAAGCGATGTTTCGAAAGATGATCACACTGACGGCCGTTGCCGCCACGGTGGCGCTGAGCGCCACGTCCGCCGCATTCGCGGTGGAGCTCAAATGGGCGCATGTCTACGAAGTCGGCTCCGACTATCATCAGGTTGCCGAATGGGCGGCGGAGGAGGTCGCCAAGCGCACGGACGGGCGCGTCGAAATCAAGGTGTTCCCGGCCTCATCGCTGGGCAAGGAGGTAGAGATCAACGAAGGCCTCGGCATCGGTGCCGTGGACATCATCTATACCGGGCCGAGTTTCGTCGAGCGCTACTACGGACCGATCGCCATCTCGGATTATCCGTTCATCATGCGCGGCTTCGATCACTGGAAGTCGTATCGCGGAAGCGATCTCTTCAAGGATCTTTCGGCCGGCTACAAGGATGCGACCGGCCACACCGTGATGGGGCTCGTTTACTACGGCCAGCGCCACGTGACCTCGAATTTCCCGATCCTCAAGCCGGATGACATGAAGGGTCTGAAGATCCGCGTGCCGAACTCGCCGGTCATGCTGATGTTCCCGAACGCGGTCGGCGCCAATCCGACGCCGATGGCCTTCTCGGAAGTTTACCTTGCCCTTCAGCAGGGCGTGGTCGACGCGCAGGAAAACCCGCTGCCGACCATCAAGTTCAAGAAGTTCTACGAGGTCCAGTCGAACATCAATCTGACCGGCCACCTCCTGAACTCGCTGCTGATCATCGCGTCGGACAGCGCCATGGGCAAGATGGGCGACGATTCCGACGCGGTTCGCGAAGTGCTGGAAGAGGCCGCTGCAAAGGTGTCCGACAGCATCTACCAGGCTGAGACCGATCTCATTTCCTGGTTCCGCGACCAAGGCACGCAGGTCAATGAAATCGACCGCAAGCCCTTCCAGGACGCGGTGTTGCCCAAGCTGACCGACTGGGACAAGGTGCCTTACGACAAGGAGCAGTTCGACCGGCTCCAGGCGCTTTGACAAACCGCGATTGCGGATAGACAGACATGAGCACTTTGCCTGTCGACAAGACCGAAAAGGAGCGCGCAGATCCTGCGCGCTCCGTTTTCACGGCCACGGAGGATTCCGGGCCGATCGACATCAAGCTGGTCGATGTGCCCGGGCTCCTCGCGCTCTGGTGCCTCGCGGTCATCGTCTTTCTCCAGTTCTTCACCCGCTACGTGCTCAACGACAGCCTGGCCTGGACGGAGGAGATCGCGCGATACGTTCTGATCCTGGTCGCGTTTTTCGGTGCCGTCACGGTGACGCGCAGGGGGACGCATATCTTCCTGGAGTTCTTCTACCGCTACGTTCCGGCGCTCGCCGGCAAGTGGCTGGCAGTGGCGATGGAACTGCTGTCATGCATCTTCTACGGCTACATGTCCTGGATCGCCGTTGAACTGGCGCTGAAGACGAAAACGAAAATGGCGTCGGCCGAAATTCCCAAAAGCCTGCTCTATTGGGGCGTCGCCGCGGGTCTTGCGGTCATGGCGTTCTTTTCATTCGTGTGGCTGGTCCGGAAAATCCGCCAGCAGCCTGAAACCGTGCTGCGCGATATCGCCGAGCACGCCCTTTCCGACATTCAAGACTAGGTAGTGGCGCGGCCATGGAACTGACCCTGATGTTCGTCATCCTTTTCGCGCTGCTTATCGCCGGCGCGCCGGTGGCTGTCGCGCTTGGCCTGTCGTCGCTCTATTTCATCGCGACCTCGGGGATGCCGAGCCTCGTGGTCCTGCACAACATGGTCAATGGCATCAATTCATTCCCGCTGATCGCGGTGCCGTTCTTCATCATGGCCGGTCACCTGATGAACACGGCGGGTATCACGACCAAGATTTTCACCTTCGCGCGGGCCACCGTCGGCTGGATGCATGGCGGTCTCGGTCACGTGAATGTCGGCGCGAGTGTCATTTTCGCAGGCATGTCGGGCGCGGCCGTGGCGGATGCCGGAGGTCTCGGCAACATCGAGATCAAGGCGATGCGGGAAGCCGGCTACGACACGGATTTCTCGGTCGGCATCACGGCCGCGTCCTCGACGATCGGGCCGATCATTCCGCCGTCACTGCCGCTGGTCGTCTATGGTGTCATTGCGGACACGTCGATTGGCCAGCTTTTCGCGGCCGGCCTGATACCCGGAATGATCATGGCGCTGGCGCTGATGGTCATGGTCGGTTTCTACTCGCGCATCCGGAACTATCCGCGTGACGACCGGTTCGAATTCCGGGTTTTCCTGAGAACCTTCGTTGACGCCCTGATGCCGCTCTTCACGCCGATCATCATCGTTGGCGGAATTCTGACTGGCATGTTCACGCCAACCGAGGCGGCCATCGCTGCGGTTGCCTATTCGCTTTTTCTCGGCGTCTTCGTCTACTGGACACTCGACATCAAACGGATAATGCGCGTGTCGATGGAAACCATCGAGACGACGGCATCGATCATGATGATCGTTGCAGCCTCCGCGATCTTCGCCTGGATCCTGACCGCCAACCAGGTCGCCCAGCTCTTCGCCAACGAGTTGCTGGGCCTGACGGAAAACCCGACGATGATCCTGCTGATCATCATGGCGATCGTGCTTTTCGTCGGCTGTTTCATGGAGACGATTGCGGCGATCACGATCCTGACGCCGGTGCTGCTGCCGGTGGCGATGCAGATCGGCATCGATCCGGTGCATTTCGGGATCATCCTCATTCTGAACCTGATGATCGGCCTTTTGACGCCGCCCGTCGGCATGGTGCTCTACGTGCTTTCGAAGGTCGCCGATGTCCCGTTCGAGCGCTGCGTTATCGCGACAGCGCCGTTCCTTGTGCCTTTGGGCGCGGTGCTGCTTCTGCTCTCCTTCGTACCCGGCCTGTCGATGTGGCTGCCGGTCTATCTCTATCGATAGACCGGGCGGCTCATTTCTCGGCGCGGGCCGCGAGGATTTCCGAAAGGTCGATGTCGTCGCGCTCGGTCAGTGAGACATAGGTGAAGGTCATCGTCTCGCGTTCGGACACCATCTTTCCGGGGTAGGGGAGGTAGACGAGTTCACGCGAACCGAAGGCGGGCGAGGCGGTGCCCAACTGCCAGCGGGATTCGATCCGGGCCTCGATCAGGTGCATAGCGAGACCGTCGGAACCCTGAAGCTTAAACGGTACGCCGGCGACACGCAGAAACGACGTCTTGTCATCGGCTTTGCGGTAGCCGTCGAGGAAGGCTGTCGCAAGCACACGCAGTTCCTCTGCGCGTTCTTTCGCGGCATCGCCATGCACATGGGAATGCAGGTGTTCTCCGTGATCATGCGCATGATTGTGGCCCGGACCGTGGTGATGGTGGTGTCCGTGATCGTGATGGTGGGGATGGTCGTGATCGTCATGCATTGTTCGTTCCCCACCCCTGGCCATCGACATCCGGACCGGCCGGGATTTGCACCGGCTTGTCGATGATGGATTTGTGGGCGCCCATCTTGCCGTGGCTGACCAGCGTGCCGAGAACATCGACGATAACACGGGTCGCCAGCAGCGCGGTGATGTCCGAGGTGTCGTAAGGCGGCGAGACCTCGACGACCTCCAGCCCGCAAATGCCTTCCGCGGCGACCAGCGAGACCAGTTCCAGCGCTTCGCGCGGCAGGAACCCGCCGGGCTCCGGCCAGCCGGTGCCGGGTACGAAGCCGCAGTCCACGCTGTCGATATCGAACGAGATGTAAACGGCGTCGGCGTCCTTCCATGCGAGTTCGAGCGCGCGGGCGGCGGTTTCGGCGAGGCCCATCTCCTCGATGTCGCGCATGGTGAAGATGTTCGTGTTGCGCTTGCGCGCCTCCTGCACGCCCTCGCGCGGCACCTGCCAGCCGCCGATGCCGACCTGGACGAGGTTCACGGCCGGCACGTTTGCGAGGTCCGTTGCGTGGAACCAGGGCGTCGTGTGCATTCGCTCGTCGAGATCCTTTTCCTGGATATCGATGTGCCGGTCGAAATGCACGATGCCGATGCGTTTGGAGGTGCATTGCGCGATGCCGCGGACACAGGGAAAGCCGATGGAATGGTCTCCGCCGATCATGATCGGCAGCGCGCCCGATGAGGCGACATGCGAGACGGCCCGCGTGATCTGATCGAAGGTCTTCTCGATATTGGCGGGGATGGTGAAGACGTCGCCGATGTCGCACAACGTCATCTGCTCGCGCAGGTCGATGCCCATCTCGTAATTGTAGGGCGTGTAGAGCGCGGAGATCTTGCGCACGCCCTGCGGGCCGAAACGCGTTCCCGGCCTGTATGTCGTGCCGCCGTCGAACGGAATGCCGATGATCGCGGCATCATAGGCGCCGACCTTGGTGACGTCCTCGATATAGGGTGCCTTCAGGAAGGTGTTGATGCCTGCATAATGCGGCAGTTCCCCGCGCGAGAAGGTCGGGATCGACTTGTCTTCGAGCGAATCCGAGCCTGTCAGCCCCATACGCAACGCCCACTGGCGCTCTTTCTTCCATGCCGCCGAAGGGAGTTCCCCTTCCTTCTCCGCCGCCTTCCAGCCGCGCATGTTGAGCTTGTCGAAATCCGGGTGGTGCAGCCTCTGCTGCTCATCGCGAAGCGTCAGGCCGGCCTTGCGGCCGGCGCGCGCCGGTTTGGACGGGAACATGTCACGCATTGGGAGCGTCTCCTCTTGTAGTGTTCTTGAGAGCGAATAGCGCCTTGGCATCGGGGATGGTCTGCGCGCCGGGCCGGCCGAGCGGCAGGTCGTAGGTGATTGTCGCGCCCCACCGGTCGGGCGCGTCGGGATCGTGGCGGATCTTGTCGAAGACGAGGACGCGAGTGCCGAGCTTGAAGGCTTCGTGGATATCGTGCGTGACCATGAAGATGGTCATGGAAAGTTCGCGCCAGAGCTCGAGCAGCAGTTCCTGCATGTCGGCCCGGATGCCGGGATCGAGCGCGCCGAACGGCTCGTCGAGGAGCAGGATCTTCGGTTTCTTCAAGAGCGCCTGGGCGATGGCGAGCCGTTGCTGCATGCCCCCCGACAACTGCGCCGGGTATCGGTCGCGCGCCGGAGAAAGTCCGATACGGTCGAGCGTCTCCGCGATCTCCTCGCGTGCTTTTGTCCGCGCCGCGCCGCGCAGCTTGCCTGAAAACGGCGCGGCGTCGAATTCCGCCGAGAGGATCAGGTTTTCCTCGACGGTCAGATGCGGAAACACGGAGTAGCGCTGAAAGACGATGCCGCGGTCGGGCGTTGGTTCCGAGGGCAGCGGTTCGCCGTCGATCAGGATCCGCCCGCGCGACGGCGTTTCCTGGGACAGGAGCATGCGCAGGAAGGTCGACTTGCCGCAGCCCGACGCGCCGACGATCGTGCAAAGGCTGCCCGCCGCGATGTCGAGATCGAGGCGTTCGAGCACGACGGTGCCGGCATAGATCTTCGCGACGTTCTGGACGGAGACTTTCGGCTGAGCGCTCACAGGCTTTCCCCCTGCATGTGATGCCACGGGAACGCCTTGCGCGAGGCGAGCAGGAGAAGCCGGTCGAGGATAAAGGCGAGCAGCGTGATCCAGATGACGTAAGGCAGGATCACATCCATCGCGAGGTAGCGCCGGACGAGGAAGATTCGATAGCCGAGGCCGGAGGTGGATGCGATGGCCTCCGCCGAGATCAGGAATATCCAGGCCGGCACGAGGCCGAGCCGGATCGCGGTGATCAGCTTCGGCAGGATTTGCGGCAGCACGACGCGCATCATCATCTGCCAGACGGATGCGCCGAGCGTTTCCGCCTTGATGATCAGTTCGCGCGGAAGTTCCATCACCGCTTGCGCGACCGAGCGGATCATTACCGGCGCGGTGCCGACGACGATCAGCATGACTTTCGAGAGTTCGCCGAGGCCGAACATGATGAACAGGATCGGCAGGACCGTGATCGGCGGGATCAGCGAGAACGTTGCGACGAAAGGCGCCATCGATACCCGGGCATGCGGAATGAAACCGATCAGGATGCCAAGCGACAGGGCGAGAAGGATCGAGATGCCCATGCCGGCGGCGAGACGTTCGAGGCTGTCGAGCGTGTCCATCCACAAGAGCAGGTCGCCGGAGCGCCGATCCGGCGTGAACGCCATGCGGCCGAAGGCTGACGCCATATCGGGCAGCGACGGCAGCAGCTTGTCGGCGAGATTGTCCAGCCGCCGGTAATGGCTGGCGACGGCATATGCGACGATCACGGCCACGAACGGCGCGGCGCCGAGCGCGAAGGCGGTGATCCGCGAGGGTTTCCGGTTGATCAGGCGCATGGAGATCCCGAACAAATGGCCCGGCGCGCTCGGCGCCGGGCGCGGGTTGAGCTCACAGGGCGCCGTCGGCGGCCATCGTCATGTAGGTCGTGTCGAACCGAAGCTTCACATTCGCCTCGTCGCCATAGACGGAGCCGTCGGGGAAGGAGACCCCGACGAATTCCGGGCTCGGCGCACCTTCGCCAAGGATGCCCTTGTCGAAGAGGAATTCGGCGACGAATTGCATCGTCTTCGGCAGATCGCCGGACTCGGTAAACGCGACGGCATCGGCCGGTGCGTAGAACATCTCGGTGGAATCGAGCTGCGACTTGTAACCTGCGAGGTCGGTCCCCGAGGCTTCGGCCATCGCGGTCAGCGCTTCCTCGTCTCCGGAGGCCATCATCTCCATGACTTCGTTCCAGGCGCCCGCCAGCGCCTTGCCGAAGGCCGGGTTGTCCGCCAGCGTCTCGGTATTGACCATCATGATGTCGATGATCTCACCGGGAATGCCAGCCGAGTCGAACACCTTGTTGGCATTGGACTGTGTCAGGATTTCCGAGACCAAGGGATTCCACGTCACGACGGCGGTGACATCGTCGGTCGCGTAAGCCGCGATCATGTCCGCGTCGGATGTGTTGACCACCGTGACGTCGCGTTCCGAAAGATCGACAGTTTCCAGGGCGCGGGCAAGGAGGTAGTGCGAGACCGAAAGCTCGACGAGGTTGACGCTCTGGCCCTCGATTTCGGCGAGGTCGCTCTTGTCCTTCAGGATGATAGCGTCGTTCCCGTTGGAATAGTCGCCGACGATCAGTGCCGTCGTATCGACGCCGCCGCCGGCCGGGATCGACAGGGCATCCATATTGGTCATCGAGCAGCCGTCATATTCGCCGGCCGTGTACTGGTTGATCGACTCGACATAGTCGTTGATCTGAACGATCTCGACATCGATGCCGTATTTCTCGGCCCATTTGTCCATGATGCCGGAGTCTTCGAGATAGCCCCAGGGCATCCAGCCGACATAGATCGACCAGCACACCTTGAAGTCCGTTTTTTCCTCCGCAGCCGCCTGGCTGATTGAAAGGGGCAATGCCAGCGTTGCCGCCAGCCCGAGGGTGGTGATGAGTTTTGTGATCATGCTCCTGCCTCTCAAGTTTCGTGCGGTCGGGCCGCATTCATGGGAGGTTCGAGCGCACATCCGGGAGAGGTCAGCGCGCGCAAACCTGTGCAGTTGTCTCCCGGGATTTTGCCCCGCCGTGTCACCGCCTTGCATTCGGCGGCTTGCACCTCTTGGACCAGACATTCGCAATCGAACCGGAACCCTAGGCGCCTCTGCACGACTTGAGGGAAAGCAAGGCTCGTGCCAGAGCCGTTTCGCCGCGAATTCGTCGCGATACCGCAAGGGAAATCGCCCGAATCCCGGATTTCTGGCTATTTTTTGTGCGCCGGGTGCCTTTTCCTTGGTGTCTCGTCGGGTCGGCGAGCGTTCCAAAGGTGACCGGTCGAGCATCCGAGACACGCCATCATTACAATTCTTTAATGTTTGATTTTCCGGGTGCCAGATATCGAAGCTCCGCTATATTCATTCGCAATATCCCGGATCGAGAACAGCCGAACCGGGCGGCTGACGGATGTCGGGATCGCGGCGCAAATGAAGATTTGGAAGCAAATTGTCTGGTCGCTGGTGCTAGCGGGAGGCGCATTCCTTGGCTGGGCATGGTTTTACCCCGGAGCAGGGGACACGCTGGCCCGATACGGTATCGACTGGTTCTCGGTCTCATCGACCGGGCAGCAGGCAGGCGATGCCCGGTCCGGCGGTGGCGCGCCGCGTCGCGGCGGTTTTTCCCGCGAAGCGCTCGTTGTTGTCGCGCCGGTGGGGCAGGGCGTCGTCAACGACCGCCTGACCGCCATCGGGACCGGACAGGCCGTACGCACTGTCTCCATGCGCCCGCTGGTTGCCGGCCAGATCGCTGAAATTCCCGTGACATCGGGAGCGAGGGTCGATGCGGGAGACGTGATTATCCGACTCGATTCCGCGGAAGAGGAACTGTCCGTCGAACGGGCGAGGCTGGCGGCCATGGATGCCGAACAGAAAGCGACGCGGCTTGGAAGCCTTGCCGAGCAGCGCGCCATCAGTTCCGTCGAAGCCGATGCTGCCCGCACTGAACTGCAGACCGCGCGGGTCGCGCTGAGGGAAGCGGAACTCGCATTGAGCCGCCGCACCGTGACGGCACCCATATCCGGTTCGCTTGGAATCCTGTCGGTGAATGTGGGCGACTACATTACCAATCAAACCGATATCACGACCATTGACGACCGAAGCGAGATCCTCGTCGAATTTCATGTTCCGGAGCGTTTCGCGGCCGCGATGACCGTCGGCAAACCGATTGAGGCGACCGCGATCGCACGGCCCGGCGAGACTTTCGAAGGTTCCGTCACCGCGGTCGATAACCGTGTCGATGAGAGCAGCCGCACGCTGCGGGTCCGTGCCCTCGTTCCCAATCAGAGCGATCATCTGCGCGCGGGCATGTCGTTCGAGGTCGAGATCCAGTTCCAGGGCGAGACCTATCCGACGATCGACCCGCTCGCGGTCCAGTGGGATTCCACGGGCCCCTATGTCTGGCGCGTGGTCGACGGCAAGGCGGAACGCGTGGAAGTGGCGATCATTCAACGCAATGCCGACCGGGTCCTTGTCGAGGCCGAAATCGCGGAAGGCGACGAAGTGATCACCGAGGGCGTTCAAAGCGTGCGGCAGGGCGCCGCCGTTCGGATCGCCGGCGCTGAGCCGAATGCCGAGCAGCAGGGTGGCGGCGGCGAGAGGCCCGGTTCCGGAGGTGCGGGCTCATGACCGACACGGCGAGTGAACCGGAGCAATCATCGGAAGACCGGCCGGGCCTGACAATCGAAAAACTCGCTTCTGGCGGCACCGCGATCTTCATTCGCCGCCCTGTTCTCGCATTGGTGATCAACATGCTGATCGTCGTCGCCGGCCTTGCCGGGCTTTACGGCGGCGAGGTGCGCGAATTGCCCGATGTCGATCGCCCGGTCATTTCGGTGCGGACGGACTACAGCGGTGCGTCGCCGGAAACCATCGACAGGGAACTGACCGCCGTCATCGAGGGCGCCGTGGCGCGCGTTTCCGGCGTGTCGTCCATTTCCTCGGACTCATCCTTCGGACGCAGCCGTGTCACGATCGAGTTCTCCGATGACACCGACCTGTCGACTGCCGCCTCCGATATACGCGACTCCATAGGCCGCATCACGAACCGCCTTCCGGATGGCGCGGATGAGCCGCAGATCGTCAAGGCAGATGCCGATGCGAGCGCTGTGATGCGGCTTGCCGTAACCTCTTCCACCATGTCGGTGCAGGACATGACCGTTCTCGTCGAGGACGAGGTGGTGGACCGGCTGGCTGCCGTTCCGGGCGTCGCCGACGTGCAGGTCTATGGCGGGCGCGACAAGGTGTTCCGTATCGACGTCGACCAGTCCCGGCTCGCTGCTCTCGGATTGACTGTCGCCAATCTGCGCAATGCGCTGGCCAGCGTGTCCTACGACGTGCCCGCCGGCTCATTGACCGCAAACACGCAGGACATCGTGGTCCGCGCGACCGCGGATGTGACGTCGGTCGAGGATTTCGAGAATCTCTACATAAACGATCGGGTTCAGTTCAAGGATGTCGCTTCCGTCACCCTTGGAGCCGATCCCGGCGATTCCTCTCTGCGCGCCAATGGCCAGACCGGCATCGGCATGGGCATCGTTCGTCAGGCGAAATCGAACACGCTGGAGATTTCCAACGGCGTTCGCGCGGCGGCGCGGGACCTGCAGGGAATTCTGCCCGAAGGCGTCGACATCCGCGTGACAAGCGACGACGCGACCTTCATTCGCGGATCCATCGACGAGGTGCGCCGAACGCTGCTGCTCGCCATCGGGATCGTCGTCGCCGTCATATTCCTCTTCCTGCTCGACTGGCGCGCGACGCTGATCCCGACGGTAACGCTTCCGATCGCCCTCATCGGCACCTTCGCGGCGATCTACCTCGCCGGATTCTCGGTCAATATCCTGACCCTTCTCGCCCTTGTTCTCGCGACCGGTATGGTCGTGGACGACGCGATCGTCGTACTCGAGAACATCGTGCGCAAACGCAATGAAGGGCTAGGACCCCGCGCCGCCGCTGTTGTCGGCGTGCGCGAGGTGTTCTTCGCCGTCGTGACGACGACGGCGACGCTCGCCGCGGTTTTCATTCCGATTTCCTTCCTGCCCGGTCAGGCAGGTGGCCTGTTCCGCGAATTCGGCTTCGTGCTGGCCTTCGCCGTCATGCTGTCGAGCGTCGTGGCGCTGACCTTGAGTCCGATGCTGGCATCGCGCCTGATCCGGCGGCGCGACGACACCAAGGTCCACGGCGCAACCCCGTTGCACCGCTTTGGCGGTGCGATGGTGTCGTTCTATCAATGGCTCTTGCACAAGGCGCTCGATGCGCCGCTGGTCATCGTCGTCGTTGCCGTAATCGTTTCCGGCGTGGCGTTGGCGCTGGCGCGTACGATTCCCCAGGAACTGACACCGCCGGAAGACCGTTCGGTCGCTCTCATGCGGGTCAGCGCGCCACAGGGTGTCAGCCTCGAATACACGCGTGAGAAGATGCGCGAGATCGAGAGACTCGTCATGCCGATGCGTGAAAGTGGCGAGGTCGAGAACATCTTTTCCATTGCCGGGCTCGGAGCAAGCACGAATTCCGGCTTCATGGTCTTGTCGCTGGCTCCCTGGGAGGAACGCAGCCGAAGCCAGGCCGATATCGTCGCGGATATGAACCGGCTGACCTCGCAGGTTCCCGGCGTGCGCGCATTCGCCATCCAGCCCAACAGTCTCGGCATTCGCGGGGCCGGCAACGGCCTGCAGTTCGCCTTTGTCGGAAACAGCTATGCGGACCTCGGCGAAGCCGCGGAGGCGATGGTACGCCAGATGGAGGACGATCCGCGTTTCCAGCAGGTGCGGCTTTCCTACGAGACGACGCAGCCGCAGCTGTCGGTTCGCATCAACCGGGACCGTGCGTCCGATCTGGGCATCGATATTGATGGCCTCGCGGAGGCGATACAGGCGCTTCTGGACGGCCGGGAAGTGGCGCAGGTCTTCATCAATGACCGGTCGTACCCGGTCAAGCTGATCTCGACCACGACGCCGATCAACGACCCGACCGACCTGGAGGCGATCTATCTGAAGACCGGCGACGGCCGTATCGTGCCCATGTCGGTCATCGCCGACTTGCAGGAAAAGGCCGTTGCGCCGAGCCTGAATCGTGAGCAGCAACTGCGTTCCGTCTCCATGCGGACGAACATGGCCGAGGGTTTCTCGCTGGGCGAAGCCTATCGCGAAGTGGTGCGCATGGCCGAACCGCTCCTGCCGCCGGGCGCGCGTGTCGTCCCGCTGGCCGAAGCCGCCACGCTGGACCAGTCGTCGCGCGACATGGCGTTTACTTTCGGTATCGCGATCGTTGTGGTGCTTCTGGTCCTGGCGGCGCAGTTCGAGAGTTTCGTCTCTGCGCTGATCATCATGGCAACCGTCCCGCTGGGGCTCGCTTGCGCGATTTTCGCCATGGCGATCACGGGTACGAGTCTCAATGTCTACAGCCAGATCGGCCTCGTTCTTCTGGTTGGCGTCATGGCGAAGAACGGCATCCTGATCGTCGAATTCGCCAACCAGTTGCGCAATCGGGGCCGTTCCGTTCGCGAGGCGATCGAACAGGCCGCGAATATCCGCCTTCGTCCGGTGATGATGACGATGATCTCCACCGTGCTCGGAGCGGTTCCGCTGATCTTTTCCTTCGGCGCCGGGGCAGAGGCGCGCACCGCGCTTGGCTGGGTGATCGTCGGCGGGCTTGGCCTTGCGACGCTTGCAACCCTGTTCCTGACGCCGGTCGCCTATCTCCTCCTTGCGAGACTGTCCGAGCCGAGTGCCGTTGGCGAGGAGAAGCTGCAGCGCGAATTGCAGGAAATGGCCGAGCGCGACGACGCCCACGTCGGCGTTCAATAGGGGACAGGTGCATTCCGGCACTCGGTTGAACGAGGCGGAAACCGCCATCCGTGTCGTTCCCAGAGTCCGCCGCCGCGCCGGATTTCAATTGCGCCGCCTCTTGAGCGCGATCAACGCATGCGTCTATTGATCGGGCATAGTGCGGTTTCACAGGCGGTTCGACATGGAAGAAAAGCGAAAGGCCGAGATCGTATTCCGCACCGATGACGTGACCAAGGTCTACGACACGGGCGAGGTGAAGGTGTATGCGCTTGCCGGCGTCGACCTCGAATTATACGCGGGCGAACTGACGGTCCTGCTCGGCCCGTCGGGAAGCGGCAAGTCGACGCTTCTGAACATCCTCGGTGGGCTGGACCATGCCACGAGCGGCGATGTCTGGTTCCGCGATCTGGAGCTTTCGAAACTCAATGACCGGGAACTGACGCGGTACCGGCGGGACAATGTCGGTTTCGTCTTTCAGTTCTACAATCTCGTCCCGAGCCTTTCGGCGCGGGAGAACGTCGCTCTCGTCACCGATATTGCTCCCGATCCGATGCGCCCGGAAGACGCGCTTTCCCTCGTCGGGCTGGGTCATCGCCTCGATCATTTTCCGGCGGAGATGTCGGGCGGCGAACAGCAACGGGTGGCCATCGCCCGCGCCATCGCCAAGCGGCCCGATGTGCTTCTGTGCGACGAGCCGACCGGAGCGCTCGATTCCAAAACCGGCATCACGGTCCTGCAGGCGTTGAAGGACATCAACGACCAGTTCGGAACCACGACGGCGGTGATCACGCACAATGCCTCGATCCGCAAGATGGCGCATCGCGTTATCCGTTTCCAGGACGGCAGGATCGGCGAGGTCGAGGTGAACGATACGCGCATCGACCCGAAAGACATACAGTGGTGAGGCGATGAGGGCGCTCGACAAGAAATTGCTGCGCGATTTCCGCCGTCTATGGGCGCAGGGCTTGTCGATTGCGCTTGTGCTGGCCTGCGGCGTCGCCATCGTGCTGATCTCATACGGCATGTACGGCGCACTCGAAAACACGCGGTCGGCCTATTACGAGCGCAACCGCTTTGCCGATGTCTTCGCATCCGCGACGCGGGCGCCGCGCAATCTGAAGGACGAGATCGCCGGGATCGAGGGTGTCTGGGCGGTCGAACTGCGCACGGTCAAGGATGCGGTGCTGGACCTTCCGAACCGGGTCAAGACCGCGACCGGCCGCATCATCTCTCTGCCGGCCAACGGCGCGATCCTGAACGTGCCTCTGGTGCGGTCCGGCCGTCCGCCCGATCCGGATGCTTCCGATGAGATCATGGTCAACGAGCCCTTCGCGCTCGAAAACGATTATCAGCTCGGCGACGTCATCCAGGCCAATCTGAATGGCCGCAAGCGTCCGCTCACGATCGTCGGCACGGCATTGTCGCCCGAATATATCTATACGATCGGACCGGGCTCCCTGATGCCCGACAACGAAAATTTCGGCATCCTCTGGATGGCCGAAAACGCTGCCGCCTCTGCTTTCGACATGTCCGGCGCGTTCAACGATGTCAGTCTGAAACTGACACGCAGCGCCGATGCCGACGAGGTGGTCGACCGTCTCGATGACATCCTGCGACCATATGGCGGCACGGGCGCATATGGGCGCGACCAGCAAATGTCCGATGCCTTCATCGATTCCGAACTGCTCGGACTGGAGACCATGGCGCGCATCCTGCCGCCGGTTTTCTTCGGAATCGCGGCGTTTCTCGTCAACATGGTGATCGGCCGCATCGTCGCGCTGGAGCGTAGCCAGATCGGTCTTATGAAAGCGCTCGGCTACACCAATTTCACGATTGCGATGCACTACATCATGCTGTCCGCGCTGATCGCCGTCATCGGCGTGCTGATCGGCTGGGGGCTCGGCACATGGGCGGCGCGGGGAATGGCGCTGATGTATGCCGAGTTTTTCACCTTCCCCTATCTGATCTTCAGCGTCTCCAAATTCACCTATGTGCTCTCCGGTGTCCTGGGTCTGCTGTCGGCGGCTCTCGGCGCGGTATTCAATGCGATGAAGGCGGCGCGGCTGGCGCCTGCGGTCGCGATGTCACCGCCGGCTCCCCCAAATTTCCGGCGCGGGCTGTTCGATCGGTTGTTTGCCTCGATGCGGCTGTCGCAACCGACCATGATGATCCTTCGCGGCATCATGCGCTGGCCGCTGCGTGCATCCCTGACGTCTCTGGGCATGGCGCTCGGTGTCGCGGTTCTCGTCGCCTCGAGCTTCTTCGACGACTCCATGGAAGAGATCCTCGACGTCGCGTTCTTCCAGTCCAATCGCCAGGACGCGATCCTGCTTCTCTCCGGCGATCAGCCGCTTTCGGTTCTCGAAGATATCGAGCGACTGCCCGGTATTCTGCGGGCGGAAGGCCAGTACAGCCTGCCGGTGCGCCTGACGAACGGCCACCTGGAAAAGCGGGTGTCGATCGAGGCGAGCTGGCCGAATGCCGATCTGAGCCGCGTCATCGATCCCGACGGCAAGGTGATCGAGGCGCCGGCTGAAGGTATTCTTCTGACAAAGCGCCTTGCCGGCCAGCTCGATGTCAGACCGGGTGAATGGATCGATGTCGAATTCCTGACCGGTCGCCGGGAAGAACACCACCTCGTGGTGAGCGGTATCGTCACGCAATATTTCGGCATGGGGGCCTATATGGATGCGGAATACGCGGCGCGGCTTTTTCGCCAGTCGCCGCGCATTTCGGCCGCCAATGTGCTTGTCGATGAAAATCGTATCGACGAACTGCATCAGGAGTTGAAGAATACGCCCAATCTGGCCGGTCTGATCATGCTCACGGATACGCGCCAGACCTTCCGCGACACGATCAAGGAAAACATCGTGATTCAGTCGGTCATCTACATCGCCATCGCGGCCATGATCACCATCGGCGTCACCTACAACAGCGCGCGCATCCAGTTGTCGGAACGCGCCCGCGAGCTGGCCAGTCTGCGCATTCTCGGCTTCACCAATGCGGAAGTCTCATACATCCTGATGGGCGAGACATTGTTGCTGGCAATCGTCGCCCAGCCGCTTGGATGGGCGGTCGGTGCGCTGCTCGCCTGGGGAATGAGTTTCGCATTCGCAAGCGACCTCTACACGATTCCGGTCGTTCTGAAGAACCACACCTTTGGCTTTGCGAGCGTGGTCGCGCTCGTGGCTGCCGTCGGCTCCGTCCTCGTTGTCCGCAGGCGCCTCGACACGCTCGACCTGGTCTCCGTCATGAAAACGCGGGAGTAATTCATGCCGTTCAAACCTCGCACGATCATTGGCACTTTGGTGGGCCTCGCGGCTGTCGCCGGACTGCTCTACGTCGCTTTTCGGGACGATCCGGTTCCCGTCGACCTTGTCGCGGCAAACCGCGATGTCATGCGCGTGACCGTCGATGCAGACGGCAAGACGCGGATCAAGGACATTTTCGAAGTGTCGGCCCCGATCGCCGGCACGGCGCAGCGCTCGCCGGTCTCCGTCGGCGAGGATGTTGTCGAAGGCGTGACGGTTGTCGCGATCGTTCAACCGTCCGAGACCGGATTTCTGGACACCCGCACCCGCGTTCAGGCCGAAGCCGCTGTACGTGAAGCGGAGGCCGCGTTGCAGTCTGCCGAGACATCCGTGCGACAGGCCGAAGAGGAGCTGAACTACGTGATAACGCAGTATACGCGTATCCAGACCCTGGTCGATCGCGGCGTCGCCTCCCTGACCCAGCTGGAGGATGCCGCGCAGACGAAGAGCGTTCGGGAGGCGGCGCTCGACTCCGCAAAGGCCAATCGCGCGGCCGCCGAGAGCGCGCTCGAACGCGCGAAGGCGGCGCTCATCGAACCCGGTCCGCCGCAAAACGGTGAAACGGACGAGAATTGCTGCGTGCCGATCATGGCGCCGTCCGACGGCGTCGTCCTCGACATCGTGAATGTCAGCGAACGTCCCGTGCAGGCGGGTGCGCAACTCCTCTCGATCGGGCAGCGCGACAATCTGGAAATCGTCGCCGACATCCTGTCATCCGAGGCCGTTCGCATCGAAGAAGGCGCGCCCGCGCTCGTCGAGCGCTGGGGTGGCGAGGAAACCTTACGGGCCCGCGTACGCGAGATCGATCCGGCGGCAACGACCAAGGTATCCGCACTTGGCATCGAAGAGCAGCGCGTGGATGTGACACTCGATTTCGAGAACGGCGATGTCGCCGGCAAGGGTCTCGGCAATGGCTACGCCGTCTTCGTGCGCATCATTGTCTGGGAGGGCGAGGATGTCCTGCAGGTGCCGATATCCGCGCTATTCCGCAATGATGGCGGCTGGGCATTGTTCGCCTATGAGAACGGCATCGCGCGGCGGGTTCCCGTCGAAGTCGGCCGTCGCAGCGGCCTGATGGCGGAAATCCTGTCCGGTGTGGACGAGGGTGCCCGCGTCATCACGCATCCGAGCGACAGGGTCGAGGACGGCGTCGAAGTCGTCGATCGGGCGACGCTGAACTGACCGAAACAGCCTCTATCCCTGGAGAGCCTTCATGGCGGCGCGCAGGTCGAACGCGTCGTCGGCGATCTGCTCCGGCGATATCATTGCTCCGCCTTCCAGCAGCTTGCGGCTCATGGCGTAGGTCGCGGCATCGTTGAGGCAGTCGACAGCGATGAACCGGCCCTGCCTGAAATAAAAGTGCGATACCGCGCCTTCGCGTTTGCCCGGTCGAACCACGACCGCGTCATATCCCCGGTTGAGACCGGCGATCTGGAGCTTCATGTCGTACTGATCGGACCAGAACCATGGCGTGGGCGCGTAAACAGTGTCGATACCGGCAATGTTGGCGGCCACAACGGCGGCCTGATCATGGGCGTTCTGCACCGATTCCAGCCGTGTCGGCATATTGTCGAATGGCAGGACCGTGCAGTCTCCCGCAGCCAGGATTTCGGGATCGGATGTCCGCCCGTGATCATCGACGACGACGCCGACGGCCGTTTCCAGCCCGGCCGCTTCGGCGAGATGGACATTTGGTGCGATACCGATCCCGACAATTGCGAGATCGAGCGGCAGTTCCTCTCCATTGGCGAGCTTGACCGCCGAAGCGATGCCGCCTGCTTCGACCAGCCGTTCGATCTGTGTGTTCTCGAGAATCGTCACGCCGTGAGACTGGTGAAGCGCACGGAATGCGTCCGCCGTCTCCCGGCAGGCGACCCGGCGCAAAATCCGTTCGGCGGCCTCGACGACAGTGACATCAAGCCCTTTCTTCGCCGCCTCGGCGGCCGCTTCCAATCCGATATAGCCGCCGCCGATAACGACCAGCTTCTGGCCGGGTTTCATGTCGGTCATGAGCCCGTTGGCATCGTCGAGCGAGCGCATGACGCGGACATTCGGCAAATCCCCGCCGATCTCGGCGGGAAGACGGCGTGCCTCCGCGCCAGTCGCGAGAACAAGCGCATCATAGGAGAGCCCGTCGCCTGAATCGAGGTGAACATGGTGGCCGACGCGGTCGATCGCCGTCGCCGCGACACCGAGTTTGAGCGCGATATTGTTTTCCTCGTACCAACTGGCGGGACGCAGCCTCAACCGGTCGAGGCTCATCTCGCCGGACATGTAGGCCTTCGACAATGGCGGGCGCTGATAGGGCAGTTCATTCTCGCCGCAGACGAGCGTGATTTCCATGTTCGCGTCGTGCTGGCGTAATGCGGCAGCCGCCGCGACGCCCGCGTGGCTTCCCCCGATGATGACGGTATGTGACATGCAACTCCCCGGCTGAGACGAATACGGACTCGCTTTCGATTTCTTCTTAGCAAGATGTGCGGCGGAGTTGCGACCCTAAACACCAAGCGAAGTTTCGCCCCCCGGCCGGCACTCCTTGTCATCCGCCGGTTGGATCGGAATGCGAGGTTTTCACGCGGACCATGAAGCCGATTGGCTAACCGATTCAGGATGCGGCACTTTTCGCGGACCGCCGTCAGTCGTCGTTTCCGGGCCGGCCCAGGAGGGCGAGGTTACCGAATATGAGACAGGGGCTGGATTTTGCCCCGGCTTCTGACCGATAGTGTGTATCGGGAGGAGGCCCACGTACCGAGGGGAAAGTCACGTGGACCACTACGATATGATCGTCATCGGCAGCGGCCCGGCAGGCCGTCGTGCCGCAATTCAGGCAGCCAAGCTGGGCAAGGACGTGCTGGTCGTCGAGCGCGGCGGACGTGTCGGCGGCGTGTCCGTTCACACCGGAACGATACCGTCGAAGACGCTGCGCGAAACCGCGCTCAATCTTTCCGGCTGGCGCGAGCGGGGCTTTTACGGCCGATCCTACCGCGTCAAGCAGGACATCAACGCTGACGACCTTCGCCGGCGCCTGCACCTGACGCTCTCCCACGAGGTCGAGGTGCTCGAACACCAGTTCGCGCGCAACCAGGTTTCGACACTGCGCGGTGCGGCGAAATTTACCGATCCGCACACGATCGAAGTCGAGGGCGAGGAGGGCGAGACCTTCACCATGTCGGCGGATCGTTTCCTGATCGCCGTCGGCACCATCCCGTTTCGCCCCGACTACATTCCCTTCGACAATGGCGTTTCGGTTTTCGACTCCGACGAAATCCTCGAACTCCCGGACCTTCCGCGCTCGATCGCGGTCATTGGTGCCGGTGTGATTGGCGTGGAATACGCGACGATCTTCTCCGCCCTCGATGTCCATGTCACGCTGATCGAGCCGCGCGATTCCATGCTCGATTTCATCGATAACGAGTTGATGGAGGACTTCACCTATCAGCTGCGCGACCGCGGCATGGCTTTGCGTTTCGGCAAGAAGGTCGAAAGCGTGACGCGCAACGAAAGGGGCTGCGAGGTAACGCTCGAGGGTGGCCGCAAGGTGCGTTCGGAGATGCTGCTCTTCGCCGCCGGACGCATGGGCGCGACCGGTTCGCTCGGTCTGGACGCCTGCGGGCTGGAGGTCGATCATCGCGGCCGTCTCAAGGTCGATCCCGAGACGCTGCAGACCTCCGCGCCGCATATCTATGCGGCGGGCGACGTCATAGGCTTTCCGAGCCTCGCCTCGACATCGATGGAACAGGGACGGATCGCAGCCTGCCATGCGCTCGGCGTGCCCGCGCATGAGCCGCCGGAGTTCTTTCCCTATGGCATTTATGCCGTGCCGGAGATCTCGACCGTCGGCATGACGGAGGAAGAGGTCAACGAGCGGGGAATCCCGTATGAATCGGGCATCGCCCGTTTCCGGGAAACGTCACGCGGCCACATCATGGGCCTCGATCGCGGCATGTTGAAGATGCTGTTTTCCCTGAAGACCCGTCGTCTGCTCGGCTGCCATATCGTAGGCGAGGGCGCGACGGAACTCATCCATATCGGCCAGGCGGTCCTCAACCTGAAGGGCACGCTCGACTATTTCGTCGAGAACACCTTCAACTATCCGACGCTTGCCGAAGCCTACAAGATCGCCGCGCTCGACGCGTGGAACCGCATGGGCGCGGGGGTGCCGGTGGCGCAGGTCAAGGATGGATGACCGTCTAAGCTTGACTTGCTCACACAGAGTGCCATATTCAAAGACATATAAAAATGTAAATTGGAATGGCATATGTCTGGAAAGGCTGAACCCGCGGGACTGGAAGAAAGCGTAAGTGCCTATCGCGCGCCTTTTGCGTGTCGTGGCCTGTCCGTGGTTTCGGCATTCGAGGACAAGGATCAGATGATTTCCATTGATAAACTCGCCGACGGATTTGGCATGTCGAAGGCGCAATTGGCTGAAACAGCCGGGTTGAAACCCGATACGATCTATCGCGCCGCGCGGCTCAATGCCCGTCCGGCACAGACGCGGCTTCGCGAGATGCTGGAAATCCTTGGCCGTGTCGCAGGTTGGGCCGGCGGCCCGCTGCAGGCCCTGTCATGGTACCGCGCTGAACCGATTCCGGCCTTTGGCGGTCGGACCGCTGAATCCCTCGTTAAGGACGGCAAGGCGGCGACAGTCCGCGATTATCTCGATCACGTCGCAACCGGCGGATTTGCTTGAGGTTTCAGGGCGTTTGCTACCGGGCGCACGACCCGAGATGGGCTTGGGCGCCCATATCCGGCGACGGGGCGGCGATCCATGGGGGACGCTTCAATCCAAAGGGTGTGCCGGCGCTCTATCTCGCCTCGACAGTCGAGGGCATGTACGCGGAAATGGGCCACGGCTTCGTCCGCCGCTTCGAACCATTGACCGTGTGTAGCTACGATCTCGACATCGAGGATATGGCCGACCTTCGGACCCCGTCAGCCAGAGATGAAGCGGGCGTCGCGCTTACGGACATGACGAGCCCATGGATCTTGGACATAGCCGACGGCCGGCGGCCGAAATCCTGGGATGTCGCACAGCGATTGATCGACAAGGGTGTCGCGGGCGCATTGGTGCCTTCCTTCGCCATTGGCGCGCGCCCTGACCAATTCAACGCGGTTCTGTGGAAATGGAGCGCCGAGCCGCCGCATCGCGTGACGGTGTTCGACCCGTCCGGCCGCTTACCGATGGATCAGAGCAGTTGGAAAACAGACAGTTCGCCACAGTTTTAAATATATTAATGAGAATACCTTCCGTCGTCATTATTCGAACGTAAGGCGACCTCTTCAGGGCTTGCTAGAGGGTATTGTTTTCATCGTGTATTGCAGAGAAAACTGTGATTAAAGGAATTCTGCGACGGAGAAACACTGTGAATGAGCCGATTCATGTCACGCTTTCCTATCAGGAAGATCTTCCTGAGTGGATGGCTAACGAATTCATAGGTGAAGCAAGTTTGAGTGGCTTGCATATAGGGTCTGAAAAACGACCAATTGGGCTGTATGCAGCTTTTGAATGGGCTATACCAACACTAATAGCGGTCTACATTCTTCGCCCGTATTTAGATGCATTTCTGAGTGAAGCGGGCAAAGACCACTATTCTGTTTTAAAGAGAGCTCTCGTTAAACTTTTGGAAAAGGTATATGGATCTACGCTAGAGCAGAGACCTCTGCGCCGGTCACTACTATTTTCCGTTCAGTCGGCGACGAGAGATGGGGAGCCAATAAAGTTTGTGTTCCCCGAGGGAGTCGATCACGGAACCTACTCCACAATGCTCGATGGGATTTTTGGGATGCTTACTGAACACCATTCAATGGAAGAAGGTGATCGCCTTTCGGATCAAATTTCGAACTCAACAATGCTCGGTCGAACATACTATTTCGAGTTTTCTGAGGGTCAGAAATCTTGGATAGTGATCGATGTTAATAGTGAGATCGAAAAAAGGAAGCTGGCGGAGCATCCGAGCAAGGACGATAACTAATAGTCACCTGCCTCGGTCCTTCCCCCAAGGACAAACCTTAAAGAATCCCGCCTTCGCCGACGAAGCTCTTTTCCAGCACGAAATGCCCCGGCTGGGAATTGGCGCCTTCCTCCATGCCGGCGGCTTCGCACAGTTCCTTGATTTCCAGGTTGAGGCCCATCGAGCCGCAGATCATCACCCGGTCGGTTTCCTTGTCCCATGCGGGCAGGCCGAGATCGGTGAACAATTCGCCGGAGCGGATCTTGTCGGTGATGCGGCCCATCTTCGGCGACTCTTCGCGCGTAGTCGTCGGGTAGTAGACGAGCTTGCCATCCACCATTTCGCCGATCAGCGGGTCGTTGATGAGGTTCTCGACCAGTTCGCGACCGTAATCCAGTTCGGCAACATGGCGGCAGGTATGGGTCAGGATCACCTGATCGAATTTCTCGTAGACTTCCGGATCGCGGATCAGCGAGGCAAAGGGCGCGATGCCCGTGCCCGTGGCGATCATGTAGAGACGCTTGCCCGTCAGCAGCGCGTCGACGACCAGCGTTCCGACCGGCTTGGTCTTGAGGATCACCTGATCGCCCGGCTTGATGTGAACGAGTTTCGAGGTCAGCGGGCCGTCCGGCACCGCGATGGAATAGAACTCCAGTTCCTCGTCCCAGGACGGAGACGCGATGGAATAGGCCCGCAGGATCGGCTTGGCAGGCTTGTCGCCGACGGGATCGCCCATCAGTCCGATCATCACGAACTCGCCGGAGCGGAAGCGCAGACTCTGCGGTCGCGTCAGCCGGAACGAAAACAGCTTGTCCGTCCAGTGCTTGACTTCGGTGACGGTCTGGCCGTCGGGCAGGGGCGTGGCAATGTTCACGGGCGTTCCCGTCTCTTTGATTGACGGCAGGTCGTTCATGGTTCGATTGTCCTGTTAAACCCTTCAGGCCGTCGCCTGCAAACGCTTTTGATAGTCATGGGCGCGCCAGTCCGCGCGTGACCGCCATTGCGCTTCCGGCTGGCGCGCGGCCAGTTCTTCGCCGATTTCCACCTCGTCGAAGCCGACGCGGCGGGCATGGGCATACTGGTCGGCGATGACATGGCCGCTGGCACGCAACCGCCCGGTATATCCCGCCTGTCGCAATTGCCGCGCCAGCGAAAATCCGCGCCCGTCCGCAAAGGACGGAAACGGGATGACGATCGCGGAGACGCGATCGAAATACGCGGAAACCTCGTTCGGATCGACATCGTTGGGGATATCGAGCGCGATATCGCCCCCACCATTCGTTTCCCGCATTGCATCCAGCGACAACCGGCGAGCCCCGCCGGTCTCAAGATCGTCCGGACCGAAACCGTCATCGGTGACGATGATGCTCATGCCTGTTCTCCCGCGCCCGCGCCGCCCGTGCGCATCAGCTTTCCGTTCTCGAAATGGATGCCGCACTCGGTTTTTTCGGAACCGCGCCAGCGCCCGGCGCGCGCATCCTCGCCCGCCGCCACCGGACTTGTGCAGGCCGCGCAGCCAATCGAAGGATAGCCATGCTCGACCAGCGGATGTTGAGGCAGATCAAATGCGTCAAAATGCGCGTCGATGTCCTGCTTCGACCAGAACGCCAGCGGATTGATCTTCAGCTTGCCGTCGGCGGCCTGCTCATAGGTGCCAACGCCGTGGCGGGTCGCCGCCTGGAAGCGCTTGCGCCCGGTGATCCAGCCGTCGAAACCGTCCAGCGCGTCCCGCAGCACATGCGTCTTGCGGAATCCGCAGCATGCATTCGTGTCGGTCAGGTGCAGCCGGCCGAACGGATCGGTCTCGCTGATCGCCGCGCCGTCCGGCGACACGGTGCGCACGTTGGAGAGACCGAGATGGCGAATGAGCTGGTCCTTGTAGGCCAGCGTTTCCTCGAACAGCATGCGCGTGTCGATGAAGATCACAGGGGTCGCCGGATCAGCTTCTGCAACGAGATGAAGAAGCGCCGCGGATTCGGCCCCGAAGGAGGAAACGACGGCGATCTCGCCATGCGCCTTGCCGACAAGGGCCTTTCTCAACACGTCGCGGGTGTGGGCGTAACGGGCTTGCATACCGTTATCGGCGCCATCCGGCAGGAGGCGTTCATGCAGCACGGGCTTCATCCTTTTCCTTGTCGTAGATCGCCTGCTTGAAAGGCTCGGCGCCAAGACGGCGATAGGCTTCCAGGAATGTCTCCGACGCGTCCACGCGCTGTTCCAGATAAGCGAGAACGATGGCCTCGATGGCTGGAACGAGGTCTTCGGCGTCGAAGCCGGGACCTGTCCGCTCGCCGATCGTCGTGGTCTCGGTGCCGTCGCCGCCAAGCGTGATCTGGTAGTTTTCACGCCCCGCCTTGTCCAGCCCCAGTATGCCTATGTGGCCGACATGGTGATGACCGCAGGCATTGATGCAGCCGGAGATCTTGATCTTGAGCGGACCGATATCGCGTTCCAGCTTCAGTTCGTCGAAACGGTTCGAGATCGCCTGGGCGACCGGGATCGAGCGTGCCGTCGCCAGCGCGCAGTAATCCATGCCGGGGCAGGCAATGATGTCGGAGACGAGGCCGATATTCGCGGTGGCGAGGCCGGCTTCCCGCAGGGCCGCGTGAACCGCCGGAATATCCGCCTTGCGGACATGTGGCAGGATCACGTTCTGCTCGTGCGAAATCCGCAATTCGTCATGGCCGTAGCGTTCGGCGAGATCGGCGAGGACCCGCATCTGGTCCGCCGTCGCGTCGCCCGGCGTACCGCCGACCGGCTTGAGAGAGACCGAGACGATGCCGTAGGCCGGGTTCTTGTGTTCCGCGACATTGGTCTCGGCAAAAGAGCGCAACAGCGGGTCGGCGCCAAGCGCCTGTTCGTAGGCGAGGGAACGGGTGTTGTCGAACAGCGGCGGCGCGAACGCCTCATCGATCTGTGCGACGAGGTCCGCCGGCACGCCCGCGAAGTCCCGCTTCTGGCGTACGAAGGCCGCCTCGATTTTTTCCCTGATTTCGTCGAGCCCGGTTTCGTGAACGAGGATCTTGATCCGCGCCTTGTATTTGTTGTCCCGGCGTCCCGACAGATTGTAGACCTGCAGGATCGCTTCCAGATAGGGCAGCAGGTCTGCCTTCGGCAGGAAGTCGCGCACCACCTTGCCGACCATCGGCGTGCGGCCGAGCCCGCCGCCGACAATGACCTCGTAGCCCGGTTCACCCGCCTCGTTGCGCAGCATCCGCAGGCCGATGTCATGGGCTTTCGTCACCGCGCGGTCGTTCGGCGCTCCGGTGATCGCGATCTTGAACTTGCGGGGCAGATACTGGAACTCCGGATGATCCGTCGACCACTGCCGCAGCAGTTCCGCCGTCGGGCGCGGGTCCTCGATCTCGTCCGCGGCCGCGCCGGCGAAATGATCGGCGGTCACGTTGCGGATGCAGTTGCCCGACGTCTGGATGGCGTGCATCCCGACATCGGCCAGAAGGTCCAGGATATCGGGAATGTCCTTCAATCGCGGCCAGTTGAACTGAATGTTCTGGCGCGTGGTGAAGTGACCGTAGCCCTTGTCGAAGCGCTTGGCGATCAGCGCAAGCTGGCGCATCTGCCGCGAATTGATCGTGCCGTAGGGGATCGCGACGCGCAGCATGTAGGCGTGCAGCTGCAGATAGACGCCGTTCTTCAGCCGGAGCGGCTTGAACTCGTCTTCGGTCAGGGACCCGTCAATACGCCGTTCCACCTGGTCGCGGAATTCCGCGACGCGGTTGCGTACGAAGGCTTCGTCGAATTCATTGTACGTGTACATGGGTCTCAGGCTCCTGCCTGTTTGCCGTGGAAATAATTGGACGGGCCGCGCGTGCGGAATGCTTCGCGGAAGTGCAGCGGTTGAGGACGGTTGTCGTCGCCCATCACGGTTTCCGCGAGGTAGGGGCCGACGACCTGGTCCTGCTGCATGTTGGCGGCCGACAGAAGCTTGTCGGCGGCGTCCTGCGAAAACGCGACAACAGCGTCGCCATGGTCGCGCGACCATTTATGCGAGGCGGTGAAATAGACCGCGTCACCCTCGAACAGGTCGTTGGCGGTGACGATGCGGGGCTTGTATTCGCGAGCCATTTCAAAGCACTCCAGCTTTTTCGTGAATCGGATTGGCAGCGACTTGAACGGCCTTGCGAGCCTCCATGCCGTAAAGCAGGACCGCGGGGCCGGTAATCTCCGCCGCGTTCAGCGCATCGGGCAGGGCGAGCAATGTCGTTGCAATCGTTTTCTGTTCGGGACGCGACGCGTTCTCGATAACGGTGACCGGCGTATCGGCCGCCGCGCCATGCATCATCAGCCGTCCGCGCAGGAACGTAGCCGCGCGCACGCCCATATAGATTGCGGCGCCCGCGCCGGGATTGGCGAGGTCACGCCAGTCATGCTCGGCGAAGCCCTCGATGTCACGGCCCGTCAGGAAAGTGATCGAGGAGTTACGTCCTCGTTTCGTCAACGACAGGCCGGAGGAGGCCGCGGCCGCCGATGCAGCCGTGATGCCGGGCACGATCTCCCACGAGATGCCGGCCTCGTCCAGGGCATCCAGTTCCTCGTCGAGCCTGCCGAAGATCGCGGGGTCGCCTGATTTCAGGCGCACAACCTGCGCGCCCTTGCGGGCGTGGTCCACCGTCAGCGCATTGATATCCTGTTGTGTCCAGGACGGGCCGTAACCTGTCTTTCCGGTTTCGACGATAACGGCTTCCCGGCGCGCCAGTTCGATGATCGCTTGCGGGACGAGGCGGTCGTGCAGGACAACGTCCGCCTCGTGGATGAGGCGGCGCGCCTTGACTGTCAGGAGATCCGGGTCGCCGGGGCCTGCGCCGATCAGCGCAACATGACCGTCGCGCGGCCGCGTTTCGATGGTGTCGGTCAGAAGTTCCTCCAGCTTGGCGCGCACACCGGCTTCGCCGTCCTGCTTCAATGCGGCATCGCCCTCGCCGGAATAATAGCGTGTCCAGAAATCCCGCCGCTTGCGCCCCATCGGGAGGAGGGCGGCGCGGTCCCGGAAGGCCTGGCCGATCCGGGCGAGCAAGCCGAGCGATGCAGGCAGCCGTTCCTCGATATCGGCCTTGATCCTGCGCGCGAGCACGGGTGCGGCACCTTCCGTGCCGATCGCGATGGTGACCGGGTCACGATCGACGATGGCGGGGGTGATGAAGTGCGAATCGTCGAGATTGTCGACGATATTGACCAGCGCGCCGGCTTCGCGACCGATATAGGCCACGCGGGCGTCCTCGGTGTCTTCCTCATTGGCGGCATAGAGGAGGACCGCTCCATTCGCATCGCCGTCGGCGAGGGCGCGCCGGGCAAGCGTGATGCGCCCTGCAGCGGCCCATTCCCGGATCTGGCGGACGGGTTCGGTTCCGAAGACGGCGATATCGGCACGTGTTTTCAGGAGAAGACGCAGTTTCGAAACAGCGCACTCTCCCGCCCCTGAAACGACGACTTGCCGTCCGGTGAGATCGAGATAAATGGGAAAGTGACGCATTTCGGGCCTCGTCTGTTTCGAGCCCGCAATTTAGATGGCGGCAAAATGGCGCACGAGGACGCGCGTTCCAAATGTTTAAAAAAGATCGGAATACTGTTTCTTTTTGCGGGTGATTGACGATGCTTGATCAGGATCAATGTCGTTGTCGCGGCAGCAATGCCAGATAACTCCGATTTTGAGTCATTCCAAAATACGGAGGCACCCGCTATATGAACGCCAAAATAATGGAAGGCGGTTTTGTGTACCGTTCAGTGGAGACCAAGGGATTGGATTACGAACAGTTTTTAACCGACCGTCTTTCGTCGTTGCGTGATGACGGGAACTACCGTGTTTTTGCGGATCTCGAGCGGCATGCGGGAGAGTTCCCGAAGGCGACGCGGTATCGCGCGGACGGCTCGAAGCAGGACGTGACGGTTTGGTGCTCGAACGACT